>OGKG01000728.1_pt1 | contig 42172 bp, 40 predicted proteins | sample 1572201 | NCBI WGS metagenome assembly OGKG01 (sample SAMEA2582146, study PRJEB24529) | metagenome | biome: Human gut stool | place: China | collected 2011 | reverse complement strand
AATGGCGCAGGACACCCTTCTTGGGTTTCCCGCGCACACCCTTCCTTACCGTTGCAGAAAACCTATCACTTTACCAATAGCCACCGGCGGAGCCAGCATAGCTGGCTCCGCCGGTCATTGAATATCACGCTATTTAACAGGGCCGTGCTCTTTCGAGCTTACAGACTTAGAAATCCGTGTTCACCACAGTGCCGTCAGCCCGCAGGAACAGCTGGGCAGGCTTGGGCTGAGAGGCAAACTGCATGGGGCTGATAACGGCGGCGTAAGAGCCGGCGTTGGGGAACACCACGGTGTCGCCCACTTCCATCTTGGGCATGTCCGCATCAGAAAGGACCAGATCCGTGCCGGTGCAGAGGTTGCCCGTCACGGTGACGGTCTCCCGCTCCGCAGTCTCCACCAGGGGGATCATCTGGAAGGAGTGATCACCGGTGTAGATCGGCTCCCATGCGGCGATGTGGCCATTGCCCATGAAGTGCTCCAGCATGGCCACCATGGAGGGACGGGCAAAGCCGTTCAGCGTGGCGCTGAGCAGCACGAAGTTCTTGCCATGGGTGACCTTCTTGTCCACCACCTTGGCAACGTAGGTACCGGCGGTACCAACGGCGTAACGGCCGGTCTCGATGTAGAAGCGGGTCTCCGGCAGCTTTTCCTGGAACTCTGCCATGAGCCGCTGGGTCTCAGCACCCAGAGCCGTCGTATCAAAGGGCTTATCCGTCTCGCAGAAGGGAATACCCATGCCGGAACCCAGGTTCACAAACTTCAGGGTACCGAAAGCCTCCCGCATGGAAACAGACAGCCGGAACATATTCCGATAATAGCCCTTCAGCGTCTCAGCGCTGAGCTCCTGGCTCTTCAGGTGGGCATGGAGGCCAACGATGCGGATGTTGGGCAGCTTCTTCCAAGCCTTCATAGAATCATAGATGAGCTGCTCGTCAATGCCGAACTTGGAAGCGACACCGGTATCGGCGGTATAGGTGAAGTCAGGGTTGACCCGCAGGCCGATCTCCGCCACAACGCCCTGCTCCGCAGCAGCCTCCTGAATGCGCTCCACCTCTGCGGCACTGTCAGCCACCAGCGTGGAGATGCCCAGACCGCCCCGGATGTCCGCCATGGTCTTACCGGGGGCGGAGAAGATCACCATGTCCTTGCCCAGGCCGGCCTTCTGGCCCATAACGCACTCAGCCAGGCTGGCGGCGTCCACGCCGAAGCCCTGGTCCAGTACGCAGCGCAGGACCTCCGGATAGGGGTTGCATTTCACGGAATACAGGAAAGTCACACCGGGGAAATCCGTCTTCAGCTGTTCCGTATTCTTCCGGATGATGGCCTCCTCATAAAGATAAAAGCTGTCATGCTGCTTGGCCTGCTCTAAAATGCATTCGCGATTCATGGTCACAGTCCTCTCTTTCATAAAATTCATAAAAATGATCTCATTTTCGGGATCGATGTTGCTCTACTTTGACTATACCACAGCCGCGGACAAATAACCATATAGGAAAAACTGAACACCTGTGGCACAGATCCGTGATGCCCTTCCGTCTTCTCTGAATCACCGTTGAAAAAACGTCAGGCAAACGGTTCACACATACGCAGAAAACACAGCAACTCGCCATTCAAGCAGTCCGGGTGTGCCCAATCTTTTGATCAAGCAGGCAGTGTGGAAAAATGCGTAAAACACGCAGAGAACGATCCGGAAGAAATCAATTCCGGAAAGTAAGGAAAAAGTCCTGAAGCCTTATGGCTTCAGGACTTTTGTGGCAGCGGGTGAAGGATTCGAACCCTCACATACAGAGTCAGAGTCTGCTGTGCTACCTTTACACAAACCCGCTATATTCGTTCGCTCGTGTCGCACGAACAGGTATTATTATACCGGAAAACAAGAATTTGTCAAGGGTTTTTTTGAAAAAAATAATATTTGTCGATTTCAGCCGCTTTCAGGGCATTTTCCCCGGAAAACCCCCGCTCCGCGTGCATCATCAGAAGCAGATCTCGTTATTCCGCAAGTGAGATCCGGCGCAGAGTCTGCTTTTTCTTTAAATTTCATCCGTCACCAGTGCCCCGCTCCCCCCTGTTCCATGTAATCTTGTATTTTCAGGCGCGGAAGAGATATGGACCCGGATCGTGACACTTTGGATCCGTCATCAGAGATGGAAGCGAAAACAGCGCCCGTCTTTCGACAGGCGCTGTTTTTCAGCAAGAAACAAAACGAATCGTTCGTTCAATTAGCCCTGCTCACGCATCTTGGCGAAGCACTCGCTGCAATAGACCGGACGGTCGGACTTGGGCTCAAAGGGAACCTTGGCCTCGCCGCCGCAGGCAGCGCAAACAGCGGTGAAGTACTCGCGGGGACCGCGGGCAGCGTTCTTGCGAGCGTCACGGCAGGCCTTGCAGCGCTGGGGCTCGTTCTGGAAGCCGCGCTCAGCATAGAACTCCTGCTCACCAGCGGTGAACACGAACTCCTGGCCACACTCTTTGCACACTAAGGTCTTGTCTTCGTACATGATTTTACCCTCTCTTTGAAAAGAAAAATATATTGCGTTCAGCGTGAGCTGAATTCGCCGGAAAGGATTTGCTGTGCCACCTTGCGCCGGATACGCTGCACAGCGTTGTCCACGGACTTCGCGCTTTTGCCCACTTCCAAGGCGATTTCTCTGCAGGAAAGCCCGTCTAAATAGTACCCCAGGATCTTCGCTTCAAATTCGGACAACTGTTTCCGGACACCGGATAAGAGGGCTGCCGTATGTTCCCTGTCAATAAGGTCATCTTCAGGGTCGCGCTGCGCCAGATGATTGGTGCCAGAGGTGTAGGAATTGCTGTCAAAGTCGGGAGTATCCAGTGAGACCGACTGGTTCAGCACCTGATGCTTCTCCCGTCCCGCGGAACGCAGAGCGGAATACAGTCGGCTTCGTATACAAATCTCGGCAAAGGTCCGGAATGAGGCATCCTTGTTGCCATTGAATTCCCGCACAGCCTTGATGAGCCCCAGCATTCCCTCCTGTGTCAGGTCCTCACTGTCACCGCCTGCCAGAAAATACGGGCGGGCACAGGTGCGAACCAACCGGATATACCGGGCGGCTAAAATCTCCTCCGCCTGACGATTGCCTTCGGCAACCAGACGGCACAGCTCCTCATCGGTCAATGCTTCCGGGAAATTCAATTTTTCATTTGGAACTTTGCACATAACGTATTATACCTATCTTATAGCCGAAATGTCAAGCAAAATATAAAATTCTCGTGAATAAATCAGAAAATTTTTAGTGAAATTATGGAGAAAATCGTTTGCTTCAGGTTTTCTCTCCCACAATGACGCTTTTAAAAGGTCAATTGATCCATCAGCGGACCCTCTGCAGCGCCGCCGGGAATGGGCTTATGGAGGTGCTGATACGCCTTTTGCGTCACACACCGCCCCCGGGGGGTGCGGGTCAGGAACCCCAACTGCATGAGGTACGGCTCGTAAACGTCCTCCAGCGTCACGGACTCCTCACCGATGGTGGCTGCTAGCGTCTCCAGCCCCACCGGGCCACCATTGTAATTGTCAATGATGGCCGCCATCATCCGCCGGTCAACCGGGTCCAGACCCAGATAGTCGATCTCCAGGGCACAGAGGGCCTCGTCCGCCACCTGCTTGGTGATGACGCCGTCGGCCTTCACGTCCGCGAAGTCCCGCACACGGCGGAGCATCCGGTTGGCGATCCGGGGCGTCCCCCGGCTGCGGCGGGCGATCTCGTAGGCGCCCTCCGGTACAATATCACAGTTCAGAATTCCGGCGGAGCGGGTGACGATTTTCGACAGTTCCTCCGGGGTATACAGCTCCAGCCGCAGCGTTACGCCGAAGCGGTCCCGCAGCGGGGCCGACAACTGCCCCGCCCGGGTGGTGGCGCCGATCAGGGTGAAATGGGGCAGATCCAGCCGGATGGAGTTGGCCGACGGCCCCTTGCCTACGATAATATCCAGAGCGTAGTCCTCCATCGCGGGATACAGAATTTCCTCCACGGAGCGGTTCAGCCGGTGGATCTCGTCCACAAACAGGATGTCTCCCTCGTTGAGGTTTGTCAGCAGCGCCGCCAGATCGCCTGGCTTTTCAATGGCCGGGCCGGAGGTGATACGGATGTTGACCCCCATCTCCTGAGCGATGATGCCTGCCAGGGTCGTCTTGCCCAGTCCCGGCGGGCCGTGGAGCAGAACATGGTCCAAAGATTCCTGCCGCTTCCGGGCGGCCTGAATGAAGATGCTCAGATTCTCCTTGGCCTTTTCCTGACCGATGTACTCCGCCAGGGTCTTGGGCCGCAGAGAAGATTCCTGGGCGTCCTCCGCCAGAAAGGTCTTGGCCACGATGGGCTCCTCGTAAATATCATTTCCAAAGTCGATGCTCACAGCTTCACTTCCCTATCACTTCACCATTTTCTTCAGGCTCTGGCGGATGATCTCCTCCAACGGCAGATTCTCCACATCCACGCCCTTGAGGGCCATCTGCACCTCTTGCGTGGAATAGCCCAGCACCGCCAGCGCCGCAGCAGCCTCGGTGGCCTTGCTGGTAAACGCAGCGGGGACCGCCGCGCCCTTTCCGCCGGAGAAGTCCAGTCCGGAGGCGGTCTCCTTCGCCATTTTGTCCTTCAGCTCCAGAATGATCCGCTGGGCGATCTTTTTGCCGATGCCTTGGGCCGCCGTCAGGGATTTGGCGTCCTCCGTGACGATGGCCATGGCCAGCCCCTCCGGCGTGTTGGCGGAGAGGATGGCCAGCGCCGCCTTGGGTCCCACACCGGACACCCCCAGCAGCAGCTTGAAGCTGTTCAGCTCGTTCTGGGTGGCAAAGCCGTAGAGATCAAAGATGCTCTCTCCCACGTTCAGGTAGGTGTAGAGCTTCTTTTTCTCCCCCTTTTTCAGCTGGGAGAGGGTGTTATTGGTGGTCATGCAGGCGTATCCCACGCCGCCGCAGTCGATGACGGCCAGCCCCGGCAGGATCTCCGCCACGGTGCCGTCCAGATAGTAAAACATACAGTTTTCTCCTTATACAGTTTCCTTCTCCGGCTTGATCTGCGGGAGCCGTGAAGTAGAACTCCTTGCGTGGCATAACGCCAGCGCCAGCGCATCGGCGGCGTCATCGGGCCGGGGTGTTTTCGCCAATTTCAGCAGCCGCTTGGTCATATCCATGACCTGCCGCTTCTCCGCCTTGCCGTAGCCGGTGACGGCCATCTTCACCTGCCCCGGCGTGTACTCAAACAGCGGGATGCCGCACCGCTCCGCGGCGCACAGCAGCACTCCCCGGCCATGGGCCACGGCGATGCCGGTGGTGATATTCGTGTTGAAGAACAGCTCCTCCACGGAGATCACATCCGGCTTCAGCTGGCCGATAAGCTCCTCCATGTCCCGGTCGATCTGGTAGAGCCGTTTGGACAGAGGCAGGCCCGCCGGGGTGGTGATGGCCCCATAGGTCACCATTCTGTATTGTGCCCGCTCCCCTTCGATCAGCCCGAAGCCGATGGTGGCGTAGCCGGGGTCGATGCCTAAGATCCGCACAGTGTCCCTCTTTTCTTCTCAATTAAAAATAGTATAGCAAACTTGCCGCCAAACCGCAACAAGAAAAACAGATGTTCGATAATTTCTGTAAGATTCCGGCTTGCATCCGCAGGGACGGTATGATACCATGTAAAAAATGTGTGAAAGGGCGGTGAAGCAGGTGCATCGGCATTGGCTGCCCCTCAGTTTGTCCCTTCTATGCTGGCTCACCGGCTGCGGCGCTTTTCAGGAATCTCCCATGCCGTCAACGCCGGAACCGTCTCTGGAAGCACCGGCCGACCCGCTCCCCGCGCCCGCCGCGTCAGGAGACGGCGCCGAGGCGGAGCCGGACGAGGGCTCCGAGCCTGCCGAGGTAACAGAGTCGATCCCCGCACCGGAGGACTTTGTCCGTGTGGCGGACTGGATCCCTGATATATACACAGACCTGCGCTACGCCGCCGACAACAACTTCACCGGACAGGCCATCTATAATTTTTCAGACGCCTACCTGCGGTACGGTACGGTGCAGAAGCTGGCGGCGGCACAGGAGACCGTTGAGGAAAGCGGCTGTTCCCTGCTGATCTGGGACGCCTTCCGCCCTGCTTCCGCGCAGTTCCGGCTCTGGGAGATCTGTCCGGATCCCGCTTATGTGGCAAACCCGGAAAAGGGCTTTTCCTCGCACAGTCGGGGAAACACCGTTGACGTGACGCTGGTCACCGCCGACGGTCAGCCCGTGGACATGCCCACAGACTTTGACGATTTCACCGCTCTGGCAGACCGGGATTACAGCGACGTCGGAGATACTGCCGCCGCCAACGCCCGCCTGTTGGAAAGCGCCATGACGGCTGCGGGATTCCGCCCCTATTCCGCCGAGTGGTGGCACTATTCGGACACTCAGTCCTATCCTGTGGATGAACAATTCATCCCCCTATCATAAGGAGTTACACTATGCGCATTATGGCAATCGACTACGGTGACGCCCATACCGGCATCGCCATTTCTGACCCCACCGGCCTGCTGGCCGGGTTCACCACCGTGATCAACAGCCGTCGGCAGGAGGTCGTGGTGGAACAGGTAACACTTTTAGCCAAGGAACACGGCGCGGAGGAACTGGTGCTGGGCCATCCCGTGAACATGGACGGCACTCTTGGACCTCGCTCCGAGAAAGCAAAAGCCATGAAAGTGTTGCTGGAGGAAGCCACGGCCCTGCCGGTGGTCCTCTGGGATGAGCGCCGCACCACCATCGACGCCCACAACATCCTCTTCAACAGCGGCAAGAACGCCAAACAGCGGAAGAAGGTAGTGGACGCTGTGGCGGCCTCTCTGATCTTGGAGGGGTATCTCACCTTTAAGAAAAGCCATTGAGGAGGCATACCCGTGGAATCTGAGGCGCAGCGGTCCCCTTCCCAATGCAGCCGGGCATTGGAACTGTTTTTGTATTTTTTTAAAATTGGCTTTTACACCTTTGGCGGCGGCTGGTCCATCGTAGCCCAGATCCAGCAGGAATATGTGCAGAAAAAAGGCTGGATCACCGACGAGGACCTGCTGGACATCACCAGCGTGGGCCGCAGCCTGCCGGGGCTGATGATCGGCAATGTGTCCTATCTGTTCGGCTACCATGTGGCGGGCTTTCCCGGTGCTCTCGCCTGTCTGCTGGGGATTTCCCTGCCCTCGCTCATTGTTCTGACGGTCGTGACCTGGTGCTATACTCAGGTAAAGGATAACCTGTATGTCAGCCGGGCCATGACCGGCGTCCGGGCCGCCGTAGCGCCTGTTGTGGCTTCTGCGGCCTTGAAGCTGCGGAAGGCGGCGTTGACAGACCGGGCAGGGTATGTCTTTCTTTTTCTGGCCTTCGCCCTGTACCTGTTCGGCGGACTGAGCTGCATCCTCATCGTACTCATCAGCGGATTTTTAGGCTGGCTGCTGTCCGTCTGGCATTGCCGGAAGGGAGGCCGCTCATGATCCTCCTTGAACTGTTCTGGTCCTTCTGCAAGATCGGCTTTACCAGCTTCGGCGGACTGAGTATGGTCCCCCTCATCAACAGTGAAATGCTGTCCCACGGCTGGATGACCCTTTCCGAGGTCAGCGACATTGTTGCCATTGCGGAAATGACGCCCGGCCCGCTGGGGCTGAACTGCGCCACCTTTGCCGGGACCCGTGTGGCGGGACTGGCCGGGGCTGTCTCCGCCAGTCTGGGGGTCCTGTCCCCCACCCTGCTGATCTGCGCGGCTGCCGCCGTCATGTTTGAAAAATTCCGGGAATCCGATTTCATGAAAAAAGTGATGTACGGTATCCGCCCCGCCTGTTTAGGCCTGATCATAGCGGTAGTCTGCTCATTGACCGCGACCAACTACACGAACGCCGCAGGCAGCATCAGTTACGGTGCGGCTCTGATTGGCGCAGCCGCCACGGTCCTGCTGCTGAAATTTAAGGTCAGCATCCCCAAGGTGATCCTGCTCTCCGCCGTTTTGGGACTGTTCCTGACCCGTTGACGCACAAAGAACCAGCATGGAGCGCTGCTCCATGCTGGTTCTTTTCAATCTGTATCAGTCCTTCACGGTGCCGTCCGCATTGAACAGCGGCAGCTTTTTCAGGAACTTGATGTCCGTGCGATCCGCCGCGTCACCCTCGGCCAGTACGGCAACCTTGCCGGTGACTACGCCGCCGGCCTCCTGCACCAGGGCCTCCATAGCCTTCAGAGAGCCGCCGGTGGAAATCACGTCATCCATGATCAGGATGCGCTTGCCCCGGATCAGGTCCGCATCGTCCCGGCCCAGGAACAGCTTCTGGGTACCGGCGGTGGTGATGGAGTGGTCCTCCACATGAATGGGGTCCGGCATATAGGCCTTGGCACCCTTGCGGGCGATAAAATACTTGGCAGCGCCGGACTGGCGGGCCATCTCATGGATCAGCGGGATGCTCTTGGCCTCAGCAGTGAAGATATAATCATAGCTGTCGGCGGGCACCAGCTTCAAAAGCTCCCGGGCGCAGGCCACAGTCAGCTCCGCGTCGCCAAAGCAGATAAATGCGCCGATATACAGGTCATCCGTTACCTTGCAGATGGGCAGTTCTCTCTTCAAGCCTGCCACTTCGATGGGATATGTCATCGTGATTGCCTCCTCATTTTCCTGTCTGAAACGATCCCGCGTTTGATTGTGTTCAACCTTATTTATTATATCGAATAGACATCAAAAGTCAAGCTGTCAAAGGAGCTGGTCCAGCATCAGACGGCGCACCGGCTGCGGCGGCTCCGGCTGTCCGGCAGCAACGCCCGCCGCGTAGCCATGAAAGGAGTCCACCTCGTAATAGAACTCTCCGCGGTTCAGTGGCGCTTCCGTCCGCATCATGGTCACGATCCCGCTGCCGGTGCGCTTGACACGGGCCTCCCGCCGGACCCAACTCCGAAAGAAGGCCGCCTCTGTCCGAACGCCGGCGATCCGCTCCATGGCCCGGACGCTCACGGGGCGGACGCGCTCGATGTCCACCCCAACCGGCGTGTCCGCTAAAACGGCGGCTGCGGCCCCAGCCGTGTGGCTGAGGCTGAAATGGGTATCCGGATAGTCCGGGAAAAAGGGTTTTCCCAGTTCATCGACCTCGATCCGGGGAAGATCCCGCCAGCCGCGCTGCTCCCACAGCGCCATCCGCAGCAGAAGATAGGCGCACAGCACCTCCTGGTGCTTTTCCTTCGGCAATTTTTCCAGCCGCTCCCGCCGCGCGTCCGGCAGAAGGGCCATCATATCTCCGTATTCCTGTTCCGTCAGCGGCCGTTCCATTCTGGCCAGCCATACCTGGATCGGCATATTTTCCCTCCATATTCGTCTGTTTTTCCATTTTTCTTTATTTTACAGCCGGATTTTCCCCATGTAAAGGCACACGGATAAAAAAATTAAATTTTTATTTTAAAAAAAGAGGAAATTCGCCTTTTGCGGGGTATAACTTAACGTGACTATTTAATTCGTGAAAGGAGGACCGGCCGTGGCATTTCCCCAGAGCTTTATGGACGAGCTGACCGCCCGCAGTGATATTGTGGACGTGGTAGGCAGTTACGTACAGCTGACCCGCAAGGGCAGCAACCTGTTCGGCCTGTGCCCCTTCCACAGTGAAAAGACCGGCTCCTTCTCCGTCTCGCCGGACAAGCAGATCTATTACTGCTTCGGCTGCAAAAAGGGCGGCGGCGTTGTCAACTTCATCATGGACATTGAAAACCTCCCCTTCCCGGATGCTGTCCGGTTTCTGGCCAAGCGGGCCGGGATGGAGGTCCCGGAGGAGGAAGGCGACCGGGAAGCCGGACGCAGGCGGCAGCGTCTGCTGGATCTGAACCGGGATGCCGCCAGATTTTACTACCAGCTTCTTCAGCAGCCGGAGGGCCGGGCCGTTCAGGACTATCTGAACCGACGGCAGATCAAAAAATCCACCGCCGTCAGATTCGGCATGGGCGCCTCGCTGGACGCCTGGGACGTGCTGCTCACCGCCATGACCAAAAAGGGCTACACCAAGTCCGAACTGCTGGACGCCGGGTTGGTGGTCCAGAACAAAAATGGCGGCCTTTATGATAAATTCCGCAACCGGCTCATGCTGCCGGTGATCGACACCCGGGGCGATGTGGTGGCCTTTGGCAGCCGGGTACTGGACAAGTCTGAGCCAAAATACATGAACTCTTCAGAAACGCCGGTATACTCCAAGCGCCGGGTGCTGTACGGTTTGAATCTGGCAAAGAAGTCCAAGCGCCCCAACATCATTCTCTGCGAGGGCAACCTGGACATCGTCACGCTGCATCAGGCGGGCTTCGATAATGCCGTGGCCTCCATGGGAACGGCGCTGACGGTGGAGCAGACCCGGCTTCTCAGCCGTTTCACCAAGGAATTGGTCCTCTGCTATGACAACGATAACGCCGGCAAGATCGCCACGGAGCGGGCCTTGCAGATCCTGAACGGCTCCGAGTTCAGCGTCAAGGTACTTCAGCTTCCCCGCCGTCTGGTGGACGGTGAATACATCAAGCAGGACGCCGACGATTTCATCAAGTTTCAAGGACCGGATGCCTTCGAGCGTCTGCTCAACGGCAGCGAGAACGGCGTGGAATTCCGCATGGCTCAGATCGCCGGAAAATATGATCTCAAGGATGACGAAGCCCGCATCGCCTACTGCGGAGAGGTCAGTGAACTGCTGGCCTCCCTCCCCGGTGCCGTGGAGCGGGAGATCTATACCGGTCGGGCTGCCGAGGCCGCCGGGATCACGGCGGAGGCCATGAAACTGGAGGTCCAGCGGTCCTTCAAGCGCCGGATCGCCCGGGAAAAGCGGGCGGAGCTGCGGAAAAATCTGAATCCGGCAATGGCCTTGCAGCCCAAGGAGCGATCCCTGCGATTTGAAAATATGCGTTCCGCAGAAGCGGAAAAAGGCATTCTCCGTCTTTTGCTGACGGATGACACCCTGTTTTCCGACACTATCCCCATCCCGCCGGAGCGGTTCTCCTCCCCCCTATTGAGCCGGGCTTACCAACGGCTGTGGGAGGTTCATGCCGCCGGAAGCCGGCCCATGATCTCATCTCTGGGAGAGGAATTTTCCCGGGAGGAGATCGATTGTCTCACCGCCGTCTGTCAGGAGCCTGTATCCGCACAGCACGCGCAGCAGGCTTTGACGGATTACATAAATGTGATCAACAGTGAAGCGGATAAGCGAACGGCACAGGATGATCCTCTGCTGGCCGCTGTGGAAAAATTCAAGAACAAAAAGAGAGGAAAGCAACATGTCTAAACGTGATTTGAGCCCTGATAGTCTGGAGGCGCAGGCCGACGCTCTGCTGGCCGCTGCCGACAGCATGGATATTCCGGATGAAATCCCGATGCCGGGAAAGAGCAGCCGTTCCGGTAAGGCCGCAAAGGCCGCCCGTCCTGAAGCAGACCATATCATGACGGATGAAGAGGCCAAAAAGGCCGGCATCGTCCGTCTGGACGATAAGCAGGTCGCTGCCCTCCCCGCCGCCAGCTGGCTGATGGGGCAGGAAAAGCTGCGGGAACTGCTGGCCCGCGGCAAGAAGAAGGGCAAGCTGGATTCCGGCGAGCTGATGGAGGCCGTGGACGATCTGAATCTGGAAAGCGATCAGATGGATCAGCTTTACGATTCTCTGGAAGCGCTGAACATCGACATCGGCACGGAGGAGGATCTCCTCCCCGAGCTGCCCGATGATGAGCCTGCCGCCGAGGAGATCGCCGACGTGGAGGAAGAGGAGCTGGTGGACCCCAACTCTTTGGTCAGCAACTTCTCCATCGATGATCCTGTCCGTATGTACCTCAAGGAGATCGGCAAGGTCCCCCTGCTGAACCCCGATGAAGAGATCGTGCTGGCACAGGCCATGGCCGCAGGCGCGGAGGCCAAGGCCCGTCTGGACGAGCTGCAGGAGCAGCGTGAGGCCGGCGAAACGCCCGCCGTCACTCCGGAGGAAGAGGCGGAGCTTCGCAAGGCCTTTAAGAAGGGTGAAAGCGCCAAGCAGAAGCTGGCAGAGGCGAACCTCCGTCTGGTGGTTTCCATTGCCAAGCGGTATGTGGGCCGCGGTATGCTGTTTCTGGACCTGATCCAGGAGGGCAATCTGGGCCTCATCAAGGCCGTTGAAAAGTTCGATTATACCAAGGGCTACAAGTTCTCCACCTACGCAACCTGGTGGATCCGGCAGGCCATCACCCGCGCCATCGCGGATCAGGCCCGTACCATCCGGATCCCCGTTCACATGGTGGAGACCATCAACAAGGTCATCCGTGTCTCCCGTCAGCTCTTGCAGGAGCTTGGCCACGATCCCAGCCCCAACGAGATCGCCAAGGAGATGAATATGCCCGTGGACAAGGTCCGTGAGATCCTGAAGATCGCTCAGGAGCCTGTGTCTCTGGAGACCCCCATCGGCGAGGAGGAGGATTCCCACTTGGGCGACTTCATCCCCGACGAGGGCGCCAGCGAGCCCAGCGAGGCCGCGTCCTTCACCCTGCTGAAGGAGCAGCTGATGGATGTGCTGTCCACTCTGACTCCCCGTGAGGAAAAGGTGCTGAAGCTGCGCTTCGGTATTGAGGATGGCCGCACCCGGACGCTGGAGGAAGTGGGCAAGGAGTTCAACGTGACCCGCGAGCGTATCCGCCAGATCGAGGCCAAGGCCCTGAGAAAGCTGCGCCATCCCTCCCGCAGCAAAAAGTTGAAGGACTTCCTGAACTAACAGTCCCGCTGGGCTGCCGATACCGTTGGCGCAGTTTTAGGGCTCCCGCGCAAGCCCAGTGAAACGGGTTGCGTGGGAAGAGGAGGGGCAGCGAAGCGAACGAATTTTCACCGCAGGTGAAAACGAGTGATACGCAGCATGCCCCGACGACGCGCCATCCCTCCCGCAGCAAAAAGCTGAAGGACTTCCTGAACTGAAAACCGAACAATATTAAGTAAAAAACCGTGCTGTTTATAAAACAGCACGGTTTTTTCACTTCATCCAACTCAGTAAGCGGCCTGCCTCCAATGCCGCCTGTGCCCGGACGCCCTCAAAATCCACATAGGGGTTGTAGACGCCCTCCAGCAGATCGTGGGCTGCCTTGGCCTCTTGCAGTGCGGCGATCGCCTCCTCCCGGAGCACCCCAGTCATCCGGGCGCGGAACCGCAGCCGGGCCTTGTTCTCCGGGTGGCTCAGGGCGTCCAGCCGCACCCGGCGGTAGGGCTTTCCCGGATACACCATCCCTGGCTTGGAGGTGACGAAGGCCACGCCCAGCTCCGGGATCAGCAGGTGTTCCAGCCGCCCCGGCTCCTCTGTGGATGGACAGGCGGTCACGTCATAGTCCCGGCGAGTGGCCTCCCCACACAGCGCCGCCAGCAGCGGCCCCGCCTGCTCATAGCTGTCCTCCAGCTCATAGACCTTGGGGCACAGGGCCTCCACGCTGTCAAACCGCCAGACCGGCCCCCGGTAGGTCAGGCTCCCCAAAAAGCGGCGGGTGATCCTTCCCGTGCCGCTCCCCCGGCCCCGCAGCTCCCGGGCCATGATCCCGGAAAACCGCCGGACCGCCCGCTGGCGGTCAAAGCTGCGGCTGACCTCGGCAACCGTATCCAACTCCACCTGCCGAGCCGCCTTCAGACAGCGGTATGCCCGGCCATAGGCGTCCTGATAGTCATGGGTATGGCGCTTCACCTCCCCGGCCTGTGCCTTGGCGGCAGGCAGGTCGTAAAACCGTCCCAGATCCACATAGCGATCCACAGCCGCCGGGTACTTCGGCTCTACGGCGTGGGGCGAGGTCCCATCACAGACGGCGCACCGCAGTGCCGGGATCACCACGCCGTCCAGAGAATCCGGGTCCCCTGAGCACCAGAGATACTCCACGTCCGCTCCCGCCTGCTCCATGGTCCTGCCGATCTCCCGCATGAAGGTGTTCTTCCCCACTCCCGGCCCGCCCTTGAGGATCATGATGTCAAAGGCCGTTTCCGGGTCCATGATCTCGGAAAATAAATTCTGAAAGCCGCTGCCGCTGTTGGCCCCTAAGAAGAAATTGGTGATCTGTGCCATAGCCGCCCCTCCCCATTTGATTTCATTCCCAAGCTATGCAGCAGCGGCTTGACCGGTCCGGTTTTCCCTAAAAAAGGAACAGCGTCCCGTGACGGGACGCTGTTTCGCTATATTCCAATGGTCTTTCCTTACAGGAACACCTCGTTCTTCTTCGGCTCGGTGAAGGTCTGCTCCAGCATGGCTACATGGGATAAAAACGCCGGATCGTCAAAGTACTTGGCATGTTTCGTGCATTTCCGCACACAGGCCTGACACTTGATGCAGGTACCGGGGACGCTGTATACGTCCTTGGGGTCAATGGCCCCCATGGGGCACAGCCGGGCGCAGGTGCCGCAGTTGGTACACTTGGCCGGATCGGTCTGGGGCTTGGCCTTCAGGAACTTGGCAGGCTCGCCGTCGGTGCCCTTGGGGATGTAATACGGGGCCTCCGGGTCTCCGGGAACGGTGACAGGTGCGAGATTTTCTGTCAAGTTTTTTACCTTGTCAGCGGTTGCAGTCGCAAAGTTTTTCAATTCCTTCCGATCATCCCAGTCAGGCCTGTCCTCCGCCAGTTTGTCCGTAAAGGCGTGACGGTCCACAAAGGCGCCCCCGGCCACCGTATGGAATCCGTCACCCTCCAGAACCGCGCACAGCTCCGCCAAAGCGTTGTCATAGGACCGATTTCCGAAGGTCACAATGGCCGCCGCCAGCGCGCCGTTACCATGAAGGCGGGCCTTGAGGTCCGGCAGGATCTTGTTAGGCAGCTTTCCCGCGTAGGTGGGTGTACCCACCACCACCAGATCCGTGTCGGCAAACATATAGTCCCGTTCCCGCTCCGCAGGCTTGGTGAACGGCAGCCGCTCCCATGGGACGCCCAACTGCTCCGCCAGCGTCTCCGCAAAGGCGGCAACGGTTTTTTCCGTATTTCCTGTAGCACTGAAATATAGGGCGCATACACGTTTGATCTCCATAGTCTCCTCCTTTTGCCAAAACAGGCACCCTTGCGGGTGCCTGTTTGAAATTCACAGGGAAAAATCTTCCTCTTTCAGCTTGGCGGTGTCCAGAGAAGCCGGACGGGGCGGTACCCGCTTCAAAGGATCGTAGTGAAACCCTCTGCAATGGTGCTCCACCGGAACGATGCCGTGCTTCACGCACATGACGTCCGTTTCGCTGATCTGCTGCCCGCGCTGGCAGTAGGCGCAGCGGGGATCAATATTCTTCCGAAACAGCTTCACCGTACCTCTCCCCTTTCTTACAGCGCGTCCAGACGGATAGCTTCGTTCTCCGCGGCAGCGTGGATCCGGGATACCGGATGCTCGTAGCTGTCGATGATCTTGGTGGCCATGGGGTCCTCCAGCTCCTTCTGGATGGTGCGCCGCAGGTTCCGGGCGCCGTAGGTCCGGGAGAAGGACTTTTCCACCAGAAACTCTACCAAGCTGTCATCATAGGTAAAGGTGATGCCCTTGTCGCCCAAGGAGGTGACCAGTTCGCCCAGCATGATCTTGGCGATCTCCTTGAAATTCTCCTTGGACAGGCGGTTGAAGGTGATAACGGCATCCACGCGGTTGATAAACTCCGGCCGCAGGAACTGCTGCAGCGCCTTCATGGCCTTGTCGGCGTCCTGCTGGGTCTGACTGCGGTCAAAGCCCACTGTGCCGCCGTCCTGATTGCCGCTGCCGGCGTTGGAAGTCATGACAATGATGGTATTTTCAAAGTTGACCCGGCGGCCGTGGGAATCGGTGATCTCGCCGTCATCCAGAATTTGCAGCAGCACGTTCAGCACGTCGGGATGGGCCTTTTCGATCTCGTCGAACAAAATGACGGCGTAGGGCTTCCGGCGGATCTTCTCCGTCAACTGGCCTGCCTCGTCATAGCCCACATAGCCCGGCGGGGAGCCTACGATCCGGGAAACGGAGTGCTTTTCCATAAATTCCGACATATCCAGCCGGATCAGCGCGTCCGGGGTGTTGAACAGATCCACGGCCAGCTGTTTCACCAGCTCCGTCTTGCCCACGCCGGTGGAGCCGACGAAAATAAAGCTGACGGGCTTGTGCTTGGGGGAGATTCCCACCCGGTTCCGCCGCACGGCGGCGGACACCGCCGCGATGGCCTCGTCCTGTCCGACGATGTGGCTCTTGAGCCGCTCCTCCAACTGGCTGAGCCGCTGGAATTCCTCCTCCCGGATCTTGGAGGCCGGGATCTTGGTCCACAGCTCGATAACGTGGGCAATATTCTCCATGGTCAGCTGGGGATCACCCTTCAAAAGCAGGGTGTTCAGCTCCGTCTGACGCTGGAGGATCTTGCTTTTCAGCGTGGCGATCTGCTCGTAATCCGGCTCCGCGCCCTCCTGCGCCCCCTGCTCCTCCAGCATGGCCCGTTCCTTTTCAAAGTCGTCGATCTCCCGCTGAAGCTGCATCCGCCGGGAAATGTCCGGGTCCTTCAGGTTCAGGTCGGAGCAGGCCTCATCGATCAGGTCGATGGCCTTATCCGGCAGGAAACGGTCGGTGATGTACCGCTCGCTCAGCAGCACCGCCTGACGCAGGATACCGTCGGAGATCTTGACGCCGTGATACGCCTCGTAGTTGGGGGCCAGACCCTTGAGGATCTTGATGGAATCCTCGATGGAAGGCTCGTTCACCGTCACCGGCTGGAACCGGCGCTCCAAGGCGCTGTCCTTCTCGATGGACTTGCGGTATTCATTAAAGGTGGTGGCGCCGATGACCTGGATCTCGCCCCGGGAAAGAGCAGGCTTCAGGATGTTGGCAGCGTTCATGCTGCCCTCGGCATCTCCTGCACCCACGATGTTGTGGATCTCGTCGATCATCAGGATGATGTTACCCAGCTTTTTGACCTCGTCGATGAGGCCCTTCATCCGCTGCTCAAACTGGCCCCGGAACTGAGTCCCGGCCACCAACGCCGTCAGGTCGAGGAGATAGACCTCTTTATCCCGCAGCTTGAAGGGCACATCCCCCGCAACGATCCGCTGGGCAAGGCCCTCCGCGATGGCGGTCTTGCCCACGCCGGGCTCGCCGATGAGACAGGGGTTGTTCTTCTGGCGGCGGTTCAGGATCTGAATGACCCGCTCGATCTCCTCCGCACGGCCGATCACCGGGTCCAGCTTGCCCTCCTTGGCCTTGCGGTTCAGGGAGATGCAGTAGCCCTCCAAAAATTTACGTTTTCCGTTGGGCTTCCCCTCTTTTTTCTCCCGGCGGCTGCCGTCCTCCGCAGGCGTCTCCTCCTTGGGAGCAGGCTCGCCGCCGTTGCTGAACAGGCGGTTCAGAAACGGGAAGGTAGCGGTCTTGCCGGCTTCCTCGTCATCCTCTCCGCCGGGCAGATCCTCCACATTCTCGATGGAGTCCAGCGCCTGCATCATTTCATTATTCAAATTATCCAGGTCTTCATCTGTGATGCCCATGCGCTGCATCATCTCGTTCACCTGCGGCAGTCCCAGGCTCTTGGCGCACTTCAGGCACAGACCCTCGTTAACGGTCTTGTCCCCCTCCATCCGGGTGATGAACACCGTGGCAATATTCTTTTTACATCTGGAACAAAGTGTTGGCTGCATAGTTACCTCCGTACCCCACGGAGCGCGCGGCGCTCCATAGGGAAATTATGATAGGGATGACAGCAGGCCCATTGGTCCGACCGTCATGAAAAAGTGAAGCAGATAGGTGTTCTCCGCGGGAAGGGCGATGCCAAGGCGGGGGGCCAGCCAGATCAGCAGCCACACCACCATCATGCCCTCTAACAAGCCCAGCAAAGCGCCGCCCAGCGTGTTGACCCCGGAGAGCACCGGCAGGCGCAGGACCAGATTGATGGCCAGCGCCGCCAGCCGCAGCAGGATCACCAGCGCCACAAAGATCAGAATGTACAAAATGGCATAGGCAAAGGTCTCCACCAGTTCCCGGGCCACAGCCGCCGCAATGGCCTTGGCCGTGGCGGCAACGCTGTCCTCCGCGCGGCGCTCCAGCGTCCCCCGCAGCGGATCTAAGAGTCCCGTCCGGTCCAAAAGGCCCTTCAGACTGTCCGGCAGCAGTTCTTCCAGCGTTTGACCGCTCTCCTGCCCCTTCTTTTCCAAGGTCTTTTCCACCGTTCCGGCGATCCGCTCCTCGATTTTTGGCGTCACCCAATCGGAGACCGGCTGGGTCAGGGCCTTCGCCCCCAGATTCGCGCCGATCATGGCCACGATCAGAACAAGGATGCCAGACAGGGACAGGAACAGCCCCCGCCAGCAGCCACGCAAAGCTGCGGCGATCAAAAGTGCCGCAATCAGAACGTCTAATATTATAGCAGGTGTCATGGGACTTGCCTACCTTTCACCGTGAAAACAATTTGTAAACATCGCTGTAAATCCTACCTTTTATGGCAGAAACAGTTCTGCGGAATCCGCACCGATCATCAGAACGGAGCCATCCGCCCGGGTCAGCACCTCGCGGGTGTGCTCCGGGCCGTGGAGGGTGGCATAGGCCTGTAACTGACGGTTGTAGACCACCAGACGGTCCGCGTACAGCACGGAGAGATACCGCCCGCAGGCGGAAACGTCCCGGACTTCCTCCGCAACATCCAAACTGGCGATCTCCTCGCCGTCATCATCCACCGTCACCAGCCGTCCCACACTGCCGGACTGATACCGGTTCAGTTGCAGCACCGTGTAGTCCTCGCCTCCAAGGTCATATTCCCGGAGGTACTCACCATTGTAGGAATAGGTGCCCAGAAGCTTTCCGGCGGTATTCCCTACCGCCAGACAGGTATCGGTGACGGTGAGGATCCGATCTCCCCGGCCTGTCATGGCCGTCACCAGACCGTCCGGCACAGAGTAGTCCGCCACGGGGTCCTCCTGGGTCAAATCGTAGATCACCAGATCGCTGATAAACACGCTGTCCGCCTGCCCCATGGTCACAGCGGCCAAATAGCCGCCGTCCTCCGTCACGCAGGCATCCGCCACAAAGCGGCGGTGGGCGTTGAAGGCAAACAGTACCTGCATATCGGCGCCGTACACGTCCACATGGCCCTTGGTGCCGCTGGTCTGGGTGGTCACGGCCAGCATCCCGGAGCCGTTGAGATTGGCGGAGACCAGCGGCCCGTCGGAGGTCAGCTCCAGCCGGGGCCCGGTCTCGTCCAGCACGTAGAGGGCCGTGCCGCCGATGTCATAGGCCACGGCCAGACCGCCCCCCTGTCCAAGCGCCGGAGCGTTCATCTTCACGTTGGCGCTCCACACCTCGCTGCCGTCAGGTCCCAGCAGCCGCAGGGACGTATCCGACAGAATGACCAGTGAGCCGGTCCCCACCCGGGCGAAGCGGTTGGTATTGTCCGTATCGTAGCGGTAGACGGTCTTTTCCCCGCCCACCGCCTCCGTACCGTAGGCAAAATATCGGCGGAGAGCGTCGAACCCGGTGCCGTCCCGCCACGCCGCCACAAGCACGAGGCCCAGCACAGCGATGAGCACCAGCAGGAAAATCAGGAACTTCCGCAGCATACGCCGCTTTTTCGGCGGTTCCTTGGCTCCGTCATCGTCATTCCAAATGTCTTTTGTCGTATTTTCAGCCATTGAGCCGTTCATCCTCATACCAAAGTCTTGTCAGGTACAGTCCCCCCGGCGGCACCGTGGGTCCCGCCAGCGTCCGGTCCCGACTTTCCAGAATGGCCGGAATATCCTCCGGCAGGAACTTTCCCTCGGCGGCGTAGAGCACAGTGCCGGTGATGGCCCGCACCATGTTATAGAGGAAGCCGTCGGCGCAGACCTTCAGCTCCAGCAGTTCCCCGCTGCGGGTCACGTCGCACCAGTAGATCGTGCGGACAGTGGTCTTTGTCTCCGTGCCCACGCTGCGGACCGCCGCGAAATCGTGAGTCCCTACGAACTGATGGGCCGCCCGGTTCAGAAATTCCTCGTCCAGACGCTTGGGGTAGAAATACGCCCGGTTGACATAAAACGGATTCTTCACCCGGGAATTGTAAATGCGGTAAGTATACTCCTTTTTCAGACAGGAACCGATGGCGTTGAAATCCTCCGCCACCTCCAGCGCCTCGCTGACGGCAATGTCCTCCGGCGTGTGGGTGTTGACGGCAAAGGGCAGCCGTTCCAGCGGAATCCGGCTCTCTGTGCGGAAGTTGGCGATGTACCGCTCCGCGTGAACCCCGGCGTCCGTCCGGCCGCAGCCGGTGAGGTGCACCGGCGCGCCGGTGATCTTCTCCAACGCCTTTTGCAGCGTCTCGCAGACGGTGACGGCGTTTTTCTGCACCTGCCAGCCGTGGTAGGCCGTTCCATTATACATCAGTTTCAGTGCGATATTACGCATATTGGCTCCTTTGGCGGCGTTTGCCGCGTAATTAATCCCAGGACACTTCCACGTTGTAATCTGTGACCGGCCAGACCTCTTCCACCATCGTCCCATCCTGATCGATCTCATAGGTGCAGGCGGTGAAATCGTAGGAAAGGCCGAAGCTATCCCGGCAGAGCAGGTGCAGTTCAATCGTGTCCTTCGGCTGACAGGAAACCTCGATATTTCCGTCGTCCGAAGCCGGGGTATAATAGATGACATCCGGATCACTGGAGGATGTGGATTCCGAAATTGCTGCCGGAAGGGTCTGGACGGTCTCTCCGTTTTTCAGCACCTGAAAAACAGGGGCAATCACTTCCGTACCGTACTGCTTTCTGATGCCCAGATCGTATTGAAGCTGGAAGTTCCCTCCCCGATAGGTGGGATCACCATAACCGCTGCTGTCATTCGACAGGGGCAGCAGCACAGCAAGGTCACTGTAACTGGTGACCTCTTCCCGGCTGGTCTGACCGCCGGCAGTAATATTCGCCGCGAAGGACACTTCGCCGGTATCCTCCACCGGCAGGCTCACCAGAGCGGTGAACACGCCGCCGTTCCCGGACATAGGCTGTTCCGTTGTCCGGCCGTTCTGAGTCACCGCCAGCGTCACCGCCGTGTCCGCCGTCCAGCGGCGGAGGGTGATGCTCATGCCGGCTTGCAGCGTATGGCTTTCCGGGTCAAGGCCGGTGGGTTCAAAGGAAAAATCCGACAGATCCTCCGTCTGCTCCCGCTGCTTCGCGGACAGGTTCGTGATCCGATCATCCATATCGGAAAGCCGATATGCGATACCATCCAAATTACTTTTCAGGATCGTCCGCGTATTCACCAGCTCCGCCCGGGTCACAAACAGGGCGATCAGCAGCACCACATTCAGTGCCAGAGAGAGGATCTGAAACCGTTTTTCCTTCATAAGACCGCTCCTTTCACGCAAAGCATCTTCCCTTTACAGCGTTTGTGTTGCAACGTTTTTTCAGTTTTATGTGCCAAGTCTCCGCAGGCCTACCACCAGCGCCAGAATGACCACGCCGCCCGCCAGCGCGACGTAGTCCCGCCGCTGGTATTTCAGAACGTGGAGCTTGGTGCGGCCCTCGCCGCCGTGGTAGCAGCGGCACTCCATAGCCGTGGCCAGCTCGTCCGCCCGGCGGAAGGCGCTAATAAACAGAGGCACCAAAATGGGCACCAGCGCCTTGGCCTTCTGGAAGATGTTCCCGCTGTCGAAATCCGCACCACGGGCCTTCTGCGCGGACATGATCTTGTCCGTTTCCTCGATCAGCGTGGGGATGAACCGCAGGGCAATGGCCATCATCATGGCCAGCTCGTGAACGGGGACATGGATCTTTTTCAGGGGGTTCAGCAGGGATTCCAGTCCGTCCGTCAGGCGGATGGGGCTGGTGGTGTAGGTCATCAGAAACGTCCCCATCACCAGCAGCATGATGCGGATGACCATGAACAGCGCGTTTTCAATACCCTTCACGGAGACCCGGAGGATGCCCCACTCCCAGAGGTAGTGCGTGTCCGGGGTGAAGAACATATTGAGGATGCCTGTAAACGCGATGATGAACACCAGCGGCTTCAGGCCCCGCACCAGCGCCCGCAGGCCCACATGGGACACCTTCACGCACGCGGCCAGCGTCACCACCATGACGGCGTAGCCCATCCAGCCCTTGGCGCTGAACAGCGCGATGATGTACAGCGTCACCAACAAGATTTTCGTCCGGGGGTCCAGCTTATGGGCGATGGAATTTCCCGGGAAATACTGGCCTAAGGTAATGTCCTTCAGCATCCCGCTCCCCCCTTCCGCAGGGCAAGGAGCTGACGCTCCAGCGCCTCCACCGTATAAACAGCCGGGTCAATATCCACGCCCCGACGCTTCAATTCCATAGCGATCCGGGTGATCTGAGGCACGTCCAGGCCGGCGGAGAGCAGTTCCTCGCCCCGGGCGAACACCTCCGCGGGCGTTCCCTGCATCAGCACATGGGCGTTTTTCAGCACTAAAATGCGATCCACGTTCCGAGCGATCTCGTCCATGCTGTGGCTCACCAAAATAATGGTTTTTCCCTTGTTGCGGTGGTAGTCCCGGATGTTGGCCATGAGGTTTTCCCGGCCCGCTGGGTCAAGGCCCGCCGTGGGCTCGTCCAGCACCAGCACCTCCGGCTCCATGGCCAGTACGCCCGCCAGCGCCACCCGGCGCTTTTGTCCGCCGGACAGCTCAAAGGGGGATTTTTCCAGCTGATCGTCCCGGATACCCACTAACTTGGCGGCCTCCCGGACGGCGTGATCCAACTCGTCCCCGGTTTTTCCCTGATTAGCGGGGCCGAAAGCGATGTCCTTGTACACTGTTTCCTCAAACAGCTGATATTCCGGGTACTGGAACACCAGACCCACCTTGAAGCGAACCTCCCGGATCTTTTTCGGCTCCGCCCAGATATTCTTCCCCCGCAGCAGGATCTCTCCTGCCGTTGGCTGGAGCAGACCGTTCAGATGCTGGATCAGGGTGGATTTGCCGGAGCCGGTATGGCCGATGATCCCTAAGAATTCTCCCTCGTTCACATCAAAGCTCATGTGCTCCACGGCACTGCGCTGGAACGGCGTTCCGGCGCCATAGGTATGTGTCAGGTCTTTTACCTGTAGAATCGGTTCCAATCCTTCTGTCCTCCGTCAATTCTTCGCCAGAGCCGCGGTAATGGCAGCCGCGCATTCGTCCACCGTTAAAGCGTCCAGGGGTACGTCCAGCCCGTCCTTCCGCAGACGGTCCAGCAGGTCCACCGTGTCCGGCACCGTCAGGCCCATGGTCCGCAGCGGCTCCACCTGGGTAAAGACCTCCTTGGGGGTGCCGTCCAGCGCGATCCGGCCGTCATCCATGACGATGACCCGGTCCGCCTCCTCCGCCTCGTTCATGTGGTGGGTGATGAGCACCACGGTGATGTCCTTCTCCCGGTTCAGCTTATGAACGGCGGAAAGCACCTCCTGCCGCCCGATGGGATCCAGCATGGCGGTGGCCTCGTCCAGTACGATGCACTCCGGCTCCATGGCGATGACGCCGGCGATGGCGACCCGCTGCTTCTGGCCGCCGGACAGCAGATGGGGCGCATGGGTCATAAAGGCGGTCATATCCACGGCGGCCAGGGCGTCATCCACCCGGCGGCGGATCTCCTCTGAGGCCACGCCTAAATTCTCCGGGGCAAAGGCCACATCCTCCTCCACCACGTTGGCGACGATCTGGTTGTCCGGATTCTGGAACACCATGCCCACTCGGCGGCGGATCTCCAGCAGACACGCCTCGTCCTGCGTATCCATGCCCTCCACATACACCTTGCCGCCGCAGGGCAGCAAAATGGCGTTCAGGCTTTTGGCAAAGGTGGATTTGCCGGAGCCGTTATGCCCCAGCACCACCACAAAGCTGCCCTTTTCAATGGCCGTGTCCACGCCCCGCAGGGCCAGGACCGGCTTCTCCCCTTCCTCCGCCGGATAGGCGAATTCCAGAGCCTTGGTCTCGATCATATCCATGTATCGGATACCTCATTTAACTTGATATTCAATCCAACGGGGCCCGGTAAAAGCCGCCGTAGAAGTTTTCCGTGCGGAGCACGTTGATGATCGCATGGGGGTCCACCTGCAAGATCAGGTGCACGATGTCACTCTCCTCATAGCTGGAGATCACAGTGTGCAGGACGCTCATATCCTTGTGGCTGTATCCGCCCACCGCCTTCACGCAGGACATCCCGTGCCGGCACCCGCTCACATAGGCCGCCATGATCTCCTCTGCCTTTTGGGTGGTGATCTGAAGCGTCAGCCGTTCGTAGCGGTGATGGAAGGTCTCCACCGTCTTTGTGGAGATAAACTGAAACAGGATGGAGTAGCCTGCGTACAGCCAGCCGAACAGATAGCCAAAGATGCACAAAATACAGGCGTTAAACACGAAAACATAGGACCAGATGGATTTTCCGGTCTTATTGGAGACATACAGCGCGATAAAGTCCGTGCCGCCGGTGGAGGCGTTTCCCTTCAGGGCCAGCACGATGCTGATGCCCATAAGGAAGCCGCCGAACACCGCGCTGAGCAGAATATCGTCAAAAATCGGCGGCAGAGAGAAGTATTTCAGGAATAAGCTGGTCATGCCTACTTGCAGAAGGGAAAAAAGCGTGAATCTCGGGCTGATGCTCCGGTAGCAGAGCACCGCCACCGGCAGATTCAGCGCCACCAGTGCGAGAGAAGTGGAGATGGACCCGCCGTAAAGCGATGCCGCCCGGTCGATCAAAATAGCAACGCCTGTAAAGCCGCCGGAAAGCAGTCCGGCGGAATGGACAAAGCTTTCGATCACAAATGTTTGCAGCAGCGAAGAACACAAGACCGCAAAAAATGTGATCACATACCGCAGACGCTTATTCTTCGTTTTTAACATAGCCGCTCCTTGTTGAACTGTTTACTTGTTACTCCGAAAACCATCGTCCGGTGGCGCCGCAGGGCAGCGCCATGCCGGTAGCCGTTACCGGCAGGCCCAGCTCGTCCCAGCTGACGGTGCCGCCGTACTTCTCCGCCACCAGCAGGTGCAGCAGATACCCCAGCACACTGGGGGCCAGACCTGTGGTGTAGGAGTTGATGAGCACGAACAACGGCTTGTCCGACAGAACCCCGGCGCAGAGCTTCACAAAGGGGTACAGGCTCTCCTCCAGCTTCCAGACCTCACCGCCGGGACCCCGGCCGTAGCTGGGCGGGTCCATGATGATCGCGTCATAGGTCTTGCCCCGGCGGATCTCCCGCTCCACGAACTTGGCGCAATCATCCACGATCCAGCGGATGGGCGCGTCGGAGAGACCGGAGAGCCGGGCGTTGTCCTTGGCCCAGGCCACCATGCCCTTGGCCGCATCCACATGGCAGACGGCAGCGCCGGCCTTGGCACAGGCCACCGTAGCGCCGCCGGTATAGGCGAACAGGTTCAGCACCCGGATGGGACGGTCAGCCTTGCGGATCTTGTCCATGGCAAAATCCCAGTTCACCGCCTGCTCCGGGAACAGACCCGTATGCTTGAAGTTCATGGGCTTGACCTGGAAGGTCAGATCCTTATAATGCACCTGCCAGCTTTCCGGCAGAGCCTTTTTCTCCCAGTGTCCGCCGCCGGTCTGACTGCGGAGATACCGTGCGTTGGCCCGTTTCCACTCCGGCAGACGCCGGGGCGTTTCCCAGATGGCCTGTGGGTCAGGACGCACCAGATACTGCTTGTCCCAGCGTTCCAGCTTTTCACCGCCGCCGCAGTCCAGCAGCTCATAATCCTGCCATTGATCCGCGATCCACATAGATGGTTCCTCCTCCATGTCCCGCAAAGCACCGAGGGACATACTTTCTCATAATAAATCATTTTATTATACCTTTTTTATCTTGCCCGGTCAACCAAATTCCATCAATTTTGTCTGTCCGGTCCCCTGTAAGCAGCAAAAAAGAGAGCCGCCGAAGCGACTCTCTTCAAAATCAGATATTTGCGCACAGGGACTTGGGTTTGGTAAGCTTGGCAGATACAGACGTCCGGACCTTCGGCAGGTCGGCAGGCGGCTCCCGCCGCTCCGACAGGCGCTCTCTCGCCACCGCCAGCATCAGCTTGATCCGGTTCTCCTGATTGACCCGCGTGGCACTGGGATCGTAGTCGATGGGGGTGATGTTGGCCTCCGGGTACAGCTCCCGGATCTTATTCACCATACCCTTGCCGCAGATGTGGTTGGGCAGGCAGCCGAAGGGCTGGGCGCAGACGATGTTCTCATACCCGGAGCGCACCAGCTCCAGCATTTCCGCCGTCAGCAGCCATCCCTCGCCCATCTTGCAGCCCATGCCGATGGTGTGGCTCTGCTCCGGCAGTTTGATCAGCTCGCTGAAGGGCATGGGGGCATGGTAGCCCGCGTCCTTGAGGGTCTTGATGATGACCTTCTCCATGCCCGCGATGAGGGTCAGCGCCGCTTCCGCGGCGGTTTTTTCCACCAGAGAGCCACCGTAGAGCCGCACGGTCTCCGCCATGTTGTAGGCGCAATACTGCACGAAGCCCATCAGCCCCGGCAGGTTCACTTCACAGTCCTGAGAGGCCAGGAACTTTTCCAGTTCGTTATTGCCTAAGGGGGAATATTTGACGTAGATCTCCCCCACTACACCTACCTTGACCTTGGGCACCCGCCGCACCGGGATGGCGGCAAACTCCGCCGCGATCTTCGGCATGACGGCCTTCATTTCCCGACCGGAATAGCCCTTATCGTGGCGGACTTCATCGCAGAGAATGTCCAGCCACTTGTTTTGCAGCCGCTCCGCTGCCCCAGCTTCCAGCTCATAGGGCTGGGTCTGGGCCCGGAGGGTCATCAGCAGGTCGCCGTAGTAGATGGCAGCCAGAGCCTGCCGCATGAATTTCAGATCCATGGGCATACTGCTGTCCTTTTCCAGGCCGGAGAAGTTCAGGCTCAGCACGGGGATGTTGCCGTAGCCCGCCTTTTCCAGAGCCTTCCGCAGCAGGAAAATGTAGTTGGACGCCCGGCAGCCGCCGCCGGTCTGGGTGATGATGAGGGCGGTGTGGTCCAGATCATACTTGCCGGAATCCAGTGCGTCCAAAAACTGGCCGATGACCAGCAGCGCCGGATAGCAGGTGTCATTATGGACGTATTTCAGTCCCAGCTCCGCCACCCGCTCGCCGCAGTTGCCCAGCAGCTCCACCTGATAGCCATGGTTCTCCATGCTGGCTGCCAGAATGCGGAACTGCACCGGTGCCATATTGGGAATGAGAATTTTATGGGTCTTTTTCATGTCCGGTGTAAACCGGGGATAGGTCTGTTCCATATCAGGTCTCCTCCTGTTCCTCCAACGCCGCAAACAGGCTCCGCAAACGGATGCGTACTGCGCCCAGATTGGTGATCTCATCGATTTTCAGTTGGGTATACAGCTTGCCGCCCTCCCGCAGAATTTCCCGGGTCTCGTCGGTGGTGATGGCGTCCACGCCGCAGCCAAAGCTCACCAGCTGCACCAGATCCATATCCGGCTGGGAGCAGCAGTACTTCGCCGCCGCGTAGAGTCGGGCGTGATACGTCCACTGGTTCAGCACCGTGGTCTTGAACGGATCTGTCAGCTGAGAAACGGAATCCTCCGTGATGACTGCCGCGCCGAATTGGGTGATGAGGGTATCGATGCCGTGATTGACCTCCGGGTCCACATGGTAGGGCCGGCCTGCCAGAACGATGATCCGGCGCCCCTCCTTCCGGGCGGCGGCCATGATCTCCGCACCCTTCTCCCGGATCTGCTTCATGTGACGCTCATATTCTCCGTAGGCCGCCTCCACCGCCGCCTTGATCTCTCCGTGGGGAATGGGGCCAAACTCCCGCTCCATCACGGCGGTCATCTTCTTCGTGAAATCATGGGGCCGGTGGATACCCACATAGTCATAAATGAATTTCGTGTTCTTCAGACAGTCGCAGTTGCCCGCCAGAACCTCCGGGTAGTAGGCCACCACCGGGCAGTTGTAGTGGTTCTGGCCCAGACCCTCGTCGATGTTGTAGGTCATGCAAGGGTAGAAAATGGCGTCCACTCCCAGCTTGGCCAGAAATTCAATGTGGCCGTGGGCCAGCTTCGCCGGGAAGCAGGCGGTGTCGCTGGGGATGCTCCCCTGCCCCTCCAGATACAGCTTTCGGCTGGACATGGGGCTGTGGACCACCTGAAAGCCCAGCTTCGTGAAAAACGTGTGCCAGAAGGGATACAGTTCCCAGAAGTTCAGACACAGGGGCAGCCCGATCCGCCCCCGCCGGTTCTCCCCCGGCTTGTAGCCCAAAAGCAGCTGCCGCTTATATTCATACAGATTCCAGCGATCATCGTCCTTTTTGCCGGTGATGGGCCGCTCGCAGCGGTTGCCGCTGATGAGCCGCCCGCCATCGGAGAAGGTGTTGACGGTAAGCTGGCAGTTGTTTCCGCACTGGCCGCAGCTTCGGCTCTCCGTCTCCCGGTAGAACGCCCGCAGCTCCGGCTCCGTCAGGAGTGTACTGTAATTTCCCTTCACAGCCTTTTTCATGCCGTACAGGGCCGCGCCATAGGCTCCCATGAGGCCTGCGATGTTGGGGCGGATCACCTCAAGGCCCATTTCCTTCTCGAAGGCCCGGAGAACGGCCTCGTTATAAAACGTGCCTCCCTGAACCACCACATGACGGCCCAGCTCCTCCGGTGAGGAGGCCCGGATGACCTTATAGATAGCATTTTTCACCACGGAAATGGACAGTCCCGCGGAGATGTTTTCCACGGAGGCGCCGTCCTTCTGGGCCTGCTTCACACTGGAATTCATAAACACCGTACACCGGCTGCCCAGATCCACGGGCCGGTCCGCAAACAGGCCCAGCTTCGTGAAGTCCTTCACATCGTAGCCCAACGCCTGAGCGAAGGTCTGCAAAAAGCTGCCGCAGCCGGAAGAACAGGCTTCGTTGAGGAAAATGTCGCTGATGGCGCCGTTTTCGATCTTGAAGCACTTCATGTCCTGACCGCCGATGTCGATGATGAAGTCCACATCCGGCATAAAATGCTTGGCGGCGGTAAAGTGGGCCACGGTCTCCACCACGCCGAAATCCGCGTGGAAGGCGGCCTTGGCCAAATCCTCGCCGTAGCCGGTGGTGGTGACGGACGCCACGTTCAGCTTGGGATGGCTCTCATATAACCCCAGCAGCACGGTTTTCAGCAGGGCAATGGGGTCCCCCTGATTGGGCCGGTAGTCGGTGAACAGCAGCTCCGCGTTCTCGTCGATGACCGCCACCTTCACCGTGGTGGAGCCTGAATCGATGCCGATGTGGACGGGCTTGGCGTAGTCCGTCGGGAAGTCCGCCTGCGGCACCGCCGCCTTGGCGTGACGGGCTTTGAACGCGTCATATTCCGCCTGATTTTCAAAGAGGGGCGGCTGGGAGCGGTAGGTCTCCGACATGCCGCGCTGCTCCAACAGTTCCGCCGTTTTCAGCAGGTCCCACGATTCCTCGGCGTAAAACGCCGCACCCAGAGCCACAAACAGTAAGCTATTCTCCGGACAAGTTCCGGTGACGCCCAAAGTCTCGTCGAAGCTCTGCCGCAGACACTTGGAAAAGGTCAGCGGCCCGCCCAGATACAGAACGTGGCCCTTGATAGGCCGTCCCTGCGCCAGACCCGCGATGGTCTGGTTCACCACCGCCTGATAGATGCTCTTGGCGATGTCGGCGGACTTGGCCCCCTGATTGATAAGGGGCTGGATGTCGCTCTTGGCGAATACGCCGCAGCGGGCGGCGATGGTGTAGGTCTTTTCCGCTGTCTGGGCGGCTTTGTCCATCTCCTCCGCGCCCATTTTCAGCAGCGTGGCCATCTGGTCGATGAAGGCCCCGGTGCCGCCGGCGCATGAACCGTTCATCCGGACCTCCAGGCCGTTGGTCAGGAACAGGATCTTGGCATCCTCGCCGCCCAATTCGATGATAACGTCCGTCCCCGGTGCCAGACGGTTGGCCGCCACCCGGGTAGCGAACACCTCCTGCACAAAGGGAGCCTTTACGCTCTCCGCCATGCCCATGCCGGCAGAGCCGGAGATGGCAAACACCGCCTCCCGGCCGCAGCGCTCCGCCACCCGCCGCAGAAGCTCTGCGGATTTCTCTACAATATGGCTGTAATGCCGCTCGTATGTATGGTATATCAAGTTGTTCCGGTCATCCAACACCACGCATTTGATGGTGGTGGAGCCTACGTCAAGTCCGACCCGCAAGGGGAGTTCCTCCTTTAGGGACCATTCAGCCCCACATTAGCTTATTACCAATATTTTACGTTTCTCCGCCGTAATTCTCAATGTAAAAAACATGGAATTTTCGTGAATATTCCGTTAAGAAATCGGTTACGCCCTTGGACTTTCTTCATTTGACAGCCTATGTTATACTATAAAAAACATGCTTTTTCAGAAGGGAAGTTTCCGTTATGACGTCTGTTTTGATGCACACCTGCTGCGCCCCCTGCTCCCTCAGCTGTATCGATCCGCTCCGGGCCGAAGGGATCGAACCGGTAGCCTTTTGGTACAACCCGAACATTCATCCATGGAAAGAATATGAAGCCCGGCGGGACTGTCTGCTGGCCTACGCTCCCACCATTGAAATGCAGGTCATTGTAGACGAGGACTACGGTCTTAGAACGTTTGTAGAGCACGTTGCAAGCGATATTGACCACCGCTGCACCTACTGTTATCAGCACCGGCTGGAGGAAACGGCCCGGTACGCGGCGGAGCACGGCTATGAGGCCTTTACCTCCACTCTGCTGGCCAGTCTCTATCAGGATCACGACGGCATCAAGGCCGCGGCGGAGAAATACGCCCGGCAGTACGGCGTGGAATTTCTCTACCGGGATTTCCGGCCCAATTTCCGGGCAGGGAATCAGCGGGCCAGAGAGCTTGGCTTTTATATGCAAAAGTACTGCGGCTGTGTCTTTTCCGAACAGGACCGCTACCAGAAGCAGATCGACCGGGACAAGAAAAAATTTGCGGAGCAGGCATAAGCCCGCCCCGTTTTGTAAAGGAGTTTTTAGATGAAAAATCAGTTGCAGGGGATCGCGCTGATCCTGTTTGCCGGTATGCTGATGCTGTATGCGCCGCTCTCACCCTGGCTCCCCATCCTCGGCAGTCTCCCCTCCGATCTTATCAGCCTTGTGGGACTGGCTTTCGCCATTGCGGGACTGATACGGTGTTTCAAAAAGGAAAGCTGACCGGTTTCAATTCCCATTTCCAGAGCGTTTTTGTTCCGCAAACCGCTGATTTTTGCCAAAAACCCCCGCCGTATGACTACGGCGGGGGTTTGCTGTTCAACTATTCAAATCAGTTCCGCAGGCTGTGGAGCGGGGCCGGGATGCGGCCGCCCCGCTGGATGAAGTCGGCGCTGGACTCCTTGTGCACCGGCATCACCGGAGCACTGCCCAGCAGGCCGCCCATTTCCACCGTGTCGCCCACGTTCTTGCCGGGGGTGGGCAGCAGGCGGACGGCGGTGGTCTTGTTGTTCACCATGCCGATGGCCGCCTCGTCCGCGATGATGGCGGAGATGGTCTCCGCCGGGGTGTCGCCGGGCACGGCGATCATATCCAGACCCACGGAGCAAACGCAGGTCATGGCCTCCAGCTTATCCACGCACAGGGTCCCCGCCTTGGCGGCGGCGATCATGCCCTCGTCCTCGCTGACAGGGATAAAGGCGCCGGACAGTCCGCCCACGGAGGAGGACGCCATGACGCCGCCCTTCTTCACAGCATCGTTCAGCAGGGCCAGCGCGGCGGTGGTGCCGTGGGTGCCGCAGACCTCAAGGCCCATTTCCTCCAGAATACGGGCCACGGAGTCGCCAATAGCCGGGGTAGGAGCCAGGCTCAGGTCCACGATACCGAAGGGGGTATCCAGACGGCTGCTGGCCTCCTTAGCCACCAGCTGGCCCATGCGGGTCACCTGGAACGCCGTCTTTTTCACGGTTTCCGCTACCACGTCAAGGGGTTGGCCCTTCACGGACTGCAAGGCATGGTACACCACGCCCGGACCGGAAACGCCCACGTTGATGACCCGTTCTGCCTCGCCCACGCCGTGGAAGGCGCCGGCCATGAAGGGGTTGTCCTCCACGGCGTTGCAGAACACCACCAGCTTGGCGCAGCCAAGACCGTCCCGGTCTGCCGTCCGGGCGGCGGTATCCTTAATGATGCGGCCCATGAGCTTCACGGCGTCCATATTGATACCGGCACGGGTGGAGCCAACGTTGATGCTGGAGCACACCAGCTCTGTCCGGTCCAGGGCCTCCGGAATGGAGCGGATCAGCTTTTCGTCGGCAAGGGTCATTCCCTTCTGCACCAGTGCGGAATAACCGCCGATAAAGTTGACGCCGCAGGTCTTTGCCGCCCGGTCCAGCGCCATTGCGAAGGGTACATAGTCCTCCGTCTCGCTGGCTCCGGCCACCAGAGCCATGGGGGTCACGGAGATCCGCTTATTCACAATGGGGATCCCGAATTCATGCTGGATGTCCTCGCCGGTCTTGACCAGCTTTTCCGCGTACCGGGTGATTTTCTCGTAGATCTTGTCGCAGGCCTTCTTCGCATCGGGATCGCAGCAGCTCAGGAGGGAAATACCCATGGTGATGGTGCGGATGTCCAAGTGCTGCTGGTCGATCATGGCGATGGTAGAGAGGATTTCTTTTTGATTCAGCATCGTTCTCTCTCCTTATATTCTGTGCATGGCGTCGAAAATCTCTTCCCGCTGGATGCGGATGGACAGCTCCATCCCCTCCCCCAGCTCCCGGAGCTGGGCAGCCAGTTCCTCAAAGCCCACGTTGGCATTGGCGGCATCTACCGCCATGACCATGGTGAACTTGCCGTCCAGAATGGTCTGGGAAATGTCCAGCACATTGACGTTCATCTCCGCCAGCTTGATGCACACGGCGGCGATGATACCTACCTTGTCCTTTCCGATCACGGTTACAATTGCGTTCATACCTATCTCCATTCCGCCGCTTGATGCGGCTTATTTAATAATTTCCAAACAGTCAAAGGGACACGGGGAACCCATACCGGCTTCCCCGTGTTCCGCTATATCACTCAGATTTCGTCAAAGAATTTGGCGTGGATGGCCCGAACTGCCCGGTCCACGTCCCCCTCGTCCAGCAGGACGGAGACCCGGATCTCAGAGGTGTTGATCATCTGGATGTTGATGCCCGCCTCATACAGCGCCTCAAACATCCGGGCGGCCATGCCGCAGTTGGTCATCAGGCCCGCACCCACGATGGAGACCTTGCCGATGTTGCCGTCCACCTCGATATGGTCAAAGCACAGAACCTCCTGATTTTCTGTCAGGATCTCCTGAGCATCCTCCAGATCCTTTTCGTGAACAGTAAAGGAAATATCCTTGCTGTCCTCCCGGCCAATGGACTGCAAAATGAGGTCCACATTGATGTTATGCTTGCTCAGCAGGTCAAACACCTGAAACGCGACGCCGGGATTGTGCCGCAGCCCGATCAGTGCGATCCGTGCGATGCTGGTATCCTTCGCCACACCGGCGATGGTCGTCTTTTCCACTTTTGTGACCTCCTTCACTTTGGTTCCGGGTTTTCTCTCCAGACTGGAGAGCACCTCCAGATCCACCCGGAACTTCTTCGCCAGCTCCACGCTGCGGTTGTGGAGCACGCCGGCCCCCTGAGACGCCAGCTCCAGCATTTCATCATAGGTGATCTCGTCCAGATGTCTGGCGTTGGGCACGATTCGGGGGTCCGCAGTGTAAACACCGTCCACATCCGTGTAGATCTGGCACAGTTTGGCCCGGAACGCCGCCGCCAGCGCCACAGCGCTGGTGTCGCTGCCGCCCCGGCCCAAGGTCGTAACATCCCCGGCCCGATCCATTCCCTGAAAGCCCGTGATCAGTACGATCCTGTGCTGATCCAGCTCCGCCTGGACCCGCTCGGAATCGATCCGCTTGATCCGGGCGTCCCCGTGGACGGCGGTGGTCTGGATCCCCACCTGCCAGGCGGTCAGGGACACGCAGGGCAGGCCCATGGATTCCAGCGCCATGGCACACAAGGCTACGGAGATCTGCTCGCCTGTGGACAGCAGCATATCCATTTCCCGCTTGGAGGGATGGGAATTGATCTCCTCCGCCTTGGCAATGAGGTCATCCGTGGTGTCTCCCTGTGCGGAAAGCACCACCAGTACATCGTTGCCCTCCAAATAAGTTTCCGCAATGATACCGGCAACGTTGCGGATCCGCTGTGCGTCCCGCACACTGCTGCCGCCGAATTTCTGTACGATCAAGCTCATGGTTGTTCCCTCTTTGCTTCAGATTGCCGCCAGTCCATTGAAATCTTACCGACCGGCAGCAGGGTCCACTCCATCATACGCGGGAAGCTGGGATTGGGGAATCAATCCAGCACCCGCATCTTTGCCAGTGTGGGCAGGTAAGCCGCCAGCCGCTCCGCATCCGTGCCGGTGATGGGCGGCGTGATAAAGGCGGTCTCCGTGCCCTGTTCCAGCACCTTTGCGCTATGTAAGGCCTCCGGAAGGGTATCCGTTCCCACCCGGAAATACCAACGGTTCTTCAGCGTCAGCGGAGAGGCAAAGCCGCCGGTATCAGCGCTCCAGCCGATCTCCGGCCGGTGGCGCTCCTCCTGCAGACACTCGATCACATCCGCTACACAGGCAGAGGCGGTGGGCAGCTCGCCCGCGCCCTTGCCGTAGAACATGACCTCGCCGGTGGCGTTGCCCCGGACCACCACCGCGTTGAACACATCGTTCACATCGGACATGGGGTTCTCTTCTGAGATCAGGTGGGGCGCCACATACGCAGTGCGGCGGCCGCCCTCCAGCCGCAGGCAGCGGCCCAGCAGCTTGATGCGGTAGCCGTGGCGTCCGGCGATCTCCACATCCTTCAGATCAATGCCGGTGATGCCCTCCACGGGTACCTGCGCCGGGTCCACCTGATGTCCAAAGGCCAGATCCGCCAGAATACAAATTTTGCGGCCGGCGTCGATGCCCTCCACATCCGCCGTGGGGTCCGCCTCCGCGTAGCCCTTCTCCTGCGCCAGCTTCAAAACCTCGGCAAATGACGTGCCCTCCTTCACCATCTTTGTGAGGATAAAGTTAGTGGTGCCGTTCAGGATGCCGTAGATCTCATCCACGCGGTTGGCCGCCATGCACTGGGTCAGGGGGTGCAGCACAGGGATGCCGCCGCCCACGCTGGCCTCGAACAAGTAATTCACATGGTTCTTCCGGGCTAGTTCTAACAGCTCACAGCCATGCTCCGCCACAAGCTGCTTGTTGGCTGTGACCACGTGCTTGCCTGCCATGAGGCACCGGCGGGTGTACTCATAGGCGGCCTCCACGCCGCCGATGGTCTCCACCACCACCCGGATCTCGCCGTCATGTTCGATCTCCCGGAAATTCTCGGTCATCAAGTGCTGATACGGGTCGGCCCGCAGCTTCCGGACCAGCGCCGTTTTCACGGACAGCGGCTGGCCCAGCTTGTGCTGGATGGGAACTGTGTTGGCCTCTACTACCTTCACAACACCGGTTCCCACGGTACCCAACCCCAGAATTGCGATCTTGATCATCGTTGCTCCTCCCTTATCCGGCCAGGATCTCGAATTTGATAACGTTGTCCAATGCGGAAATATCGGTGATCAGCTGTTCCAGAGACTTCTCCATAGCAGAGGTCTCGGCGGAAATAGTCACGGCTGCGCAGCCGTTGGTAGGAATGCTCTGATTGATGGTCAGGATGTTGGCGCCGGAGGCGGCAAACACGCCCAGAACGCTGGAAAGTGTGCCGGACACATCCTTCAGCAGGGTGTAAAACGTAATGATATGCTCCGACTTCATATCGTTGAAGGGCTGCACCGCGTCCTTGTACTTATAGAAGGCGCTGCGGCTGATGCCGGCCATTTTTGTGGCTGCGCCCACCGTGTCCGCCTCGCCGGTCTGCATCATCCGCTTGGCTTCCGCCACCCGGATAAAGATCTCCGGCAGGGCCTCCGCCGCCACCAGATAATACTTGATTTTTCTCGCCATATCGTCCACCTCATACGGTCATTTGTCTTTGAGTAGTTCTATTCTATCAGCTTTCCCAACAGCTTGCAACCGAAAACGGCAAAGATACCCTTGTGGGATTTGGAAAAATTTCGTTAAATTGTCCGCCGTTTACGGTCAAATTGTTGAAAAAGGTCATATATGAAAAGACAGGAGCGGTTTTCCCTCCTGCCTTTTCCATATTTTCTCGCCGTCAGACTCTCTCGAAGCAGTTCTTACTCCGCTTCGTAAACGGCTTTCATACCTTTATACGTCTCATAGCAGTCCAGCTTGGAGACCACCTCAAAGGGGGCGTGCATGGCCAGCACCGGCACGCCGGCGTCCAGCGTCGTGATATTGCGGTTGGCCATATACATGGCCACGGTGCCGCCGCCGCCGGCGTCCACCTTGCCCAGCTCCGCGATCTGCCAGATGATCTTGGCCCGGTCAAAGATACCCCGGACATAGCCCACCGTCTCGGCGCTGGCATCACTGGCGCCGGACTTGCCACGGGCGCCGGTGTACTTGCACAGACCAATGCCGTAGTTCAGATAGGCGGCGTTCTTCTTTTCAAACACCTCGCCGAAGTTGGGATCGTAGGCCGCCGTCACGTCGGCACTGAGGCAGAAGGAATTCTCCAGACACACCCGCAGGGCCGCGCCCTGAGCCTCGCACAGATCCTCCATGAAGGTGTCAAAGGCAGCGGACTGCATACCGGTCACACCGTCGGAGCCGATCTCCTCCTTGTCCGCCAGCACGCAGACGGCGGTTTTGGCAGGCGTCTTGTCCAGATCCAGCAATGCCTTCAAGGCGGCGTAGCCGCAGACGCGGTCGTCATGGCCGTAGGAGCCGATCATGGAGCGGTCCAGGCCGATCTCCGTGGCCTTCACAGCCGGCACCGCTTCCAGTTCAGCGGAAGTGAAATCATCCTCCGTGATGCCGTACTTCTCGTTCAAAAGCTGCATCACAGCCAGCTTCACCCGGTCGGAGCCTTCATCGTCTCCGATGGGCTTGCTACCCAGCAGCAGATTCAGCTGCTCGCCCACGATGCCCTCGGCCAGCGGCTTCTTGCTCTGCTCCTGACCCAGATGGGGCAGCAGGTCCGTGATGACCAGCTTGGGATCGCCTTCATCGCCGCCGATGTTCACTGTGACCGTGGTGCCATCCGTCAGCGCCACCACGCCGTGAAGCTCCATCGGGATGGTCACCCACTGATATTTGCGGATGCCGCCGTAGTAGTGGGTCTTGAAATAGGCCAGTTCATTGTCCTCATACAGAGGGTTGGGCTTCAGATCCAGCCGGGGAGAGTCGATGTGAGCGGCGGCGATCTGGGTGCCTTCGCTCACGGGCTTACTGCCGATATGGGCCAGCAGCACGCTCTTCCCCCGGTTGCAGACATACACCTTGTCTCCGGCCTTCAATGCCTGTCCCCGGACCAGGGGCTTGTATCCGGCCTGCTCCGCAAGGCGGACCGTCTCAGCCGCACAGAGACGCTCGGTCTTGCCTGCATCCAGAAACGCCATATATTCCTTGCAGTAGGCTTCCATTTGCTCCAGCTCCGCCGCATCCACACGGTCAAAGCCGTTTTTACGGCTGCTCAGCAGCTTTTCCTTCAATGCCTTGTTGCTATCAGACATAGTATCCTCCTTCGAGACTGTCGATAAAGTGGTAAATTCTCCGCGACGGTAAGGCAGGGCAGCCGTTAGCGGCTCCTGTCTGTCGTTTACCGGCTGGCTTCGTTCTTTTCCTCCCGGAGCTCTCCGATAAGGCGGCGGAAGAAATCTCTGGCGATCTCCCGGAAATCCTCCGGCGTCTCAGCGGTGTTGCTGAGCTCATAGTCGCACTTACCGCGGTAGAATTCGTCAGATTTCTGGGCAGAGATCCGCATACGGGCATAGCGCTCATCAATGCCGTCCCGGGCCATGATCCGCCGCACCCGCAGCTCCGCCGGGGCCGTGACGGCCACGGTCCGGTCGCACAGGGCCTCCGCGCCGCTTTCGATCAGGTTGATGGCGTCCACCGCCACCAGTTCGCCGGCCTGACAGCGGCGCTGTACCTCCGGTACAATGAACCGGTAAATGACCTCATTGAGCTGCGCCATCCGTTCCTTGTTCTCAAAGACCAGCTCACCCAGCTTCTTGCGGTCCAGTGTACCGTCGGAATTAAACACGCCGTGGAATTTCACCTCGATGGCATGGCGCAGCTCCGCACTGTCCCGGAGCATCTCATGGTACACCTCGTCGCAGTCGATGACCCGGCCGCCCAGATCCCGGATGGCCTCCAGCGCGCTGGTCTTACCGGAGCCGGTACCACCGGTGATGCCAATGACCACCCGCTTCTGTCCAGCGGCGATGGTCTTGAAGCCCGCCGCCTTCTTCAACCGGTTGCTGATAGCAAGGCCAAGGCCCTGACTGTCCGGGCACTGGGCATAGATCTGGGCCGCGTCCTTGCTGTCAAAGGCCCGCAGAGCGTCAAACACCCGCTGGGCCTGGATCCGCTTATCCTGACTGGGTCCCAGACATTCCACCTCCTGTTCCTTGAACAGCTCCGCGAACTCATCAAAGCAGATGACACCGTCACCGGGCTTCACCATCTGCAAAATGGTCTGAGCGGAAGCCTCCGCCGGGCCGGTGACAACAGTCACCGGAGCCTTGGGGGCATAATGGCGATACTTCATACCGGGAGCCTTGGGCTGCTCCCCGTCCTTCAACCGCTCTGTTACGGCCTTGTCCACCGCCACGGGGCCGACAACCTCTTCCAATGCCTCCAAAGGCAGTCCGCCGGGTCTCAGCAGACGGGGCGGTGTGCAGGTCAGATCCAAAATGGTAGACTCCACGCCCACCTGACAGGGGCCGCCGTCCACCACGGCGTCGATCTTGCCCTCCATGTCCTCCATCACGTCCGCTGCGGTGGTGCAGCTGGGACGGCCGGAGGTGTTGGCGCTGGGCGCGGCCACAGGGACGCCTGCCTCCCGGATGATGGACAACGTTACCTGATGGTCCGGGCAGCGGACGCCCACGGTGTCCAGTCCCGCCGTGGTGGCATCCGGCACGATGGGCTTCCGCTTCAGGATCATGGTCAGAGGACCGGGCCAGAATTTCCGGGCCAGCGTATACGCCAGCGGCGGCACGTCCTCACAGTACCGGGGCAGCCACTGGGGTCCCGGAATATGGATGATGAGAGGGTTGTCCTGCGGACGGCCCTTGGCCTCAAAGATCTTGTTGACAGCCTCTGCGTCCAATGCGTTGGCGCCCAGACCGTAGACCGTTTCCGTGGGAATTCCCACCAGTCCCCCCTGCCGCAGGATGTCTGCCGCTGCGGAGATCTGATCCTCGATGATCTTTTGCTGACCCTTGGTGTCCCGCAGGTCAAAATATCGTGTATGCATCATTTCTCGCCTCGAATTATCTTATATTCAACGCCGCCGGGCGTTTGCTCTCAAAATATGCTCACTCTGCTTCCTGTCCCTGTTTCAGCTTCTCTGCCTGATCCGCCGTCACCAGCGCGTCGATCAGCTCGTCCAGCGCGCCGTCCATGATGGCGTCGATCTTATAAAGCGTCAGGCCGATGCGGTGGTCCGTCACCCGTCCCTGAGGGAAATTATAGGTGCGGATCCGCTGAGAGCGGTCCCCGCTGCCCACCTGACTGCGGCGCTCCGCGTCATAGGCGCTCTCCCGCTTTTCCCGCTCCGCCTCGTACAATCTGGAGGCCAGCAGGCGCATGGCCTTCTCCCGGTTCTGAAACTGGCTGCGCTCCTCCTGACACTCGGCGATCATGCCGGTGGGCTTATGGATCAGCCGCACGGCGGAGGAGGTCTTGTTCACGTGCTGTCCGCCGGCGCCGCTGGCCCGGTAGACCTGCATTTCAATATCGGCGGGGTTCAGTTCCACATCCACCGGCTCCATCTCCGGCAGCACCGCCACCGTGGCGGCGCTGGTGTGGATACGGCCGCCGGACTCCGTCTCCGGCACCCGCTGGACCCGGTGGACGCCGGATTCAAACTTCAGCCGGGACCAGGCCCCGTCCCCTTCAATAACGGCAGAGCAGTCCTTCACGCCGCCAAGCTCCGTTTCGTTGATGCTGGCGATCTCCAGCTTCCAACCGTGGCTCTCGGCGTACATGGTATACATCCGCAGAAGGGAATGGGCAAACAGGGCGCTTTCCTCGCCGCCCACGCCGCCCCGGATCTCCAGGATCACGTTTCGGCTGTCATTAGGGTCCCTTGGCAGCAGGAGGATCGTCAGCTTTTCCTTCAGCTGTTCCAGTTCTTCCTTGGCTTCCGCCAGTTCGTCCTGAGCCATTTCCTTCATTTCCGGGTCATGGAGCAGCTCCTCCGCCTCCCGGCGGCGGCTGTCCGCCGCCTGATAGGCCCGGTAGGTCTCCACCACCGGCAGCAGCTCCTTCAATTCCCGGTTTACCTGACGCAGCTTCTCTGCGTCGCCGTACACCCGGGGATCGCCCAACTGGGATTCCAGATCCTCATACCGGAGGTCCAGATCCTTTAATTTATCCAGCATAGCTGTGCTCCTTTCTCAAATGTTGAAATTTGAAAAGGAGTGTCGCTATTCCTCTTCCGCCAGCAGCTCCCGGATCTGCCGGAGAAACTCCTCCTGCCAGAAGGTGTGGCCCACATGGCCCACCCGCAGGGATGTGGCCGCCTGATGGGGCTTTCCCGTATACTGATCCATCTGCCGGTAAATATCCTCACATTTGTGTTCGCTGCCCCGGGTCAGCACATAGGCCACCCGGTTCAGTTCCTTGCCGTGCTGCTTCAGAAAGCTGCGCACCACGCTGCTGCACCGGCCCGCCCACACAGGGGTGCCGACGATGACCAGCCGGTAATTTTCCAGCTTTCGTTCCGTTTCAAAGGGCAGAACGTCAGGGCAGTCCTTTCGCATGGCGTCCATGCCGCTGCGGAGCCAACCCCGCAGACCGCTCCGCTCCACGCCATCGGTCAATGCCAACAGCTCCGCGTCCATTTCTTTGGCGATGGTCTCCATCACCCGTTTGGTATTCCCCGTTCGGGAATAGTAAATGCAGAGTACATCCCGCATGTTTTCACCTCTGTTTCTTATCTCTCGCCTGCCGCTTCGCTGAGCTCCTCCCAGCGGAGGTACAGGGCATCCAGCTCCGCCTGGGCGGCGTCCTTGTCCGCCACCAGCGCATTGAGCTTTTCATAGTCGCAGGCGTTGGCCTCCATTTCAGCGTCCAGCGCCCCGATCCGCTCCTCCGCCTTGGCGATCTCCCGCTCGCAGATGGTCAGCTGCCGCCGGGCCGCCTGCTGGGTCCGGTCGCCCCGGACCGGTTTTTCTGTAACCGTCTTTTCCTTTACAGACTTTGGTGCTTCTGCTTTTTCCGCTTCCTCCTGCGCCTTTACCTGCCGGTACTGAGCAAAGCCCATGGGATAGTCGGTAATGGTGCCATTGGCCACCTCCCAGATCCGGGTGGCGAAGCGGTTGATAAAGTACCGGTCATGGCTGACGAACAGCAGCGTGCCGTCATAGGCCTCCACCGCCTCCTCGATCCACTCTCTGGAAGCGATGTCCAGATGGTTGGTAGGCTCGTCCAGGATCAGCACATCGGAAGGATTCACAAGGGTGCGGGCAAGGGCAACCTTTTTCTTCTGGCCGCCGGAAAGCTGCTCCACCAGGGCGTCATGCTCAGTGATGCCAAGCTTGTTCAGAATATTCCTTGCCTCACTTTGGGTACTCCAGTCCTTCTGCCATTTACCGTCCGCCACATAATCCTGCACAATGGCTCCCTTTGGAAAATCCGGCATCTGGGGCAGATAGGTGATCCGAAGCCCGTTCTGCGTAATTACCTGTCCCTCATCGGTCTCTTCTTCCCCTGCAATGATCTTAAGCAAAGTACTTTTTCCGGTTCCATTGATTCCGATAATACCAATCTTATCACCATCATGGATTCCATAAGAAATATCATCAAATATTTTTTTATCTCCGAAAATTTTGCTTACATGTTCTATATTCAGTACGTTCATCTGATCTAATTACTCCTTCTGCTATAACCTGCTGCCAGCTCAAAAGTCCTGCAACACTTTCCAGTGCTGACTCCGCGATTGCTGTTCTTATCCTCTTTTTTTCTCAAATCCGTGGATCCAGTCTGATTTCAGATAAAAAATCAAAAACAGAATGGAGCTTAATGACCAGGTCAGCGGATACGCCCAGAATACAGTCTGGATCACCGGATGCAGCTTCACAGCGATGGTTATATAAGTCACACGGATCACGCACCAGCAGCCCAACATAACAAACATGGGCACCGTAGCTCTTCCCGCTCCACGCATAAGTCCTGCAATGCAATGGGAAAAGGCAAGCAGAAAATAGAACAGAGTAATGATATG
>OGKG01000727.1_pt1 | contig 42183 bp, 28 predicted proteins | sample 1572201 | NCBI WGS metagenome assembly OGKG01 (sample SAMEA2582146, study PRJEB24529) | metagenome | biome: Human gut stool | place: China | collected 2011 | reverse complement strand
TCATATAATATCTCCAGATCATAGTCTTCAACTCTCTCATAGTGTATTTCTCCGATTTGTCCCCACGGCTGTAGAATAGCTCTTCTTTCATTCTTGCCCACATACTTTCACAGCGTGCATTATCATGACATCTTCCGCCGGCACTGTTCATGCTTTGAATGATTCCATATTTCTTTACAGCAGCTTGGTACTCTTCGCTTGTATACTGACTGCCTCTGTCCGAGTGGATGATACAGCCCTTTATATCAGGATATGATTTGTTTGCGTTTTCAAGAGTATGGCAGCAGAGCGAAGCTCTCATATTATCTTCAATAGCTATCCCCAGCGGCATCAGATCAAAGCAGTCAAATATCACTGAAACATAGAGCCTTCCATCCTTTGCCTTCACCTCGCTTATGTCGGTCACAGCTTTTTTCAAAGGCCTGTCTGCGTAAAAATCACGTCTGAGAAGATCATCCGATTTTCGAGCAAGCCGATCCGCTTTGGTTATCCCGTTTGGCTTTCTGCGAGGCTTGTGTATCAATCCTATCTGCACCATGACCTTGCGTACAGTAGCTTCACATGGAATGTCAATGTCAGTTTTCCCGGCATCCTTTCTCTGCTGCAATGCAAGATACATACGCTCTCTGCCGTAGCAGTCATTATATTGGTCTTCTTCGTGGATCTTCATCATTTCATCTGCAAGTGCCTGATACTTCCAGGGGGCGTTTTTATGGCTGAGATGATCGTAAAATGCTTGTCTTGTAACCTCCAAAGCCTTGCAGTAAAAACTGATCCTTCCTGTGATCCTACCGTCATCAGTCTTTTTGGAAATGAACTTTAACCGTTCTTCTTTCCTGACTTCCGACGGTTCGCGGCGAAAAAAGCAGATGCTTCCTCCAGAAATTCATTAAGCTCTTCAAGCTCACGGTTTTTCTTTTCAAGCTCTTTGATCCGCTTGTTTGCTGCCTGAAGCTGCTGTGCGATAGTAAGTGACTCTCCCGGTGTACGTGAGCCTGCACCTGTGTCTATTTCCCCGATCCGCGCCTTTTGCACCCATGTCCCCAGCGTTCCTTTGGGGATGCACAGCTCATCTGCTGCTGCCTTGGTGCCAATCTCCTTTGCGAGCTTTATTGCCTGCTTTTTAAACTCTTCATCATATTGTTTTCCTGTTCCCATTGATGACACACTCCTTTGTTTTTATTATACTTTGATTGTTTTGTATGTGTCAAGTTTTATTATACAGGATTATGGAGCGTGACCAGCAGGCAACAGCAAAGCGATAAGACGAGAAGAAATTTCAACTCACACGCTCACGTGGAGCGTGACATTATGATACATACATACGAATGTATCATCAACGTATTTCAACTCACACGCTCACGTGGAGCGTGACGTCCTCTAAAGAGGTCAAGTGCAATACAAAGATAATTTCAACTCACACGCTCACGTGGAGCGTGACTTTAAGCGCCCTGCGCCAAGCGCATACAGGGCAATTTCAACTCACACGCTCACGTGGAGCGTGACCGGTTAAGACTATTCAGCATAATCTTAATGACAATTTCAACTCACACGCTCACGTGGAGCGTGACGTTAATCGTTATGAACTGGTTTTGGTTTGTGATGATTTCAACTCACACGCTCACGTGGAGCGTGACGCTTGCCGTTGTAGGGTAGTTGCTAAGTCGAGCATTTCAACTCACACGCTCACGTGGAGCGTGACGGCTGTGCTTGCGTATACGCCGTCGAAACGAATATTTCAACTCACACGCTCACGTGGAGCGTGACGCTCAAAAAACGGTCTTATACTCGTCAACGGCAATTTCAACTCACACGCTCACGTGGAGCGTGACGACATTAACCCTGACACTTCAATTCAGTATCAGATTTCAACTCACACGCTCACGTGGAGCGTGACCGGATATACTGATTGTATCCTGTATGCCACGCATATTTCAACTCACACGCTCACGTGGAGCGTGACACATGGCATACAGGCTATAGCCAGTACGTTAAGATTTCAACTCACACGCTCACGTGGAGCGTGACTAGCTGCTCTTTTGTCATGCCAACGGTATCAGCATTTCAACTCACACGCTCACGTGGAGCGTGACGAGAACAGCATAAGCACAGCAAGCAAATATAAATATTTCAACTCACACGCTCACGTGGAGCGTGACCTGCTCATGCTTATTCGGAACATCAGGAGAAGATGATTTCAACTCACACGCTCACGTGGAGCGTGACCGGACAAAAGAACAGTCGGAAGCAACCCAATAGATTTCAACTCACACGCTCACGTGGAGCGTGACAAGGCGATATAACAACGTTATTATCGCAAATATATTTCAACTCACACGCTCACGTGGAGCGTGACTATATTTTTAATGCTGTTTCTAATCTTATTAAATATTTCAACTCACACGCTCACGTGGAGCGTGACGATATGAATATTTTACATGCTGAATCTCTTCAACATTTCAACTCACACGCTCACGTGGAGCGTGACTCGTATCTTTGTGATAATCACCGCCCCATGTCTATTTCAACTCACACGCTCACGTGGAGCGTGACCGATTCATCAGACGTGCAAGGCTTTGTGAAATAATTTCAACTCACACGCTCACGTGGAGCGTGACAGAGCCGCATACATTAGGCATAGTCAGCGTAAGGATTTCAACTCACACGCTCACGTGGAGCGTGACAAGGAGGTACAAAATGTACGGTGAAAGACTAAAAAATTTCAACTCACACGCTCACGTGGAGCGTGACGAACTAGGAAGAGACAGTAGAAAAGAATTAAGAGATTTCAACTCACACGCTCACGTGGAGCGTGACAGAGAAAGACCGAGGGGCTTAATTCATGCCGATCAATTTCAACTCACACGCTCACGTGGAGCGTGACGGGTAATTGTACACGGAACACCTCTGTTAGTAAATTTCAACTCACACGCTCACGTGGAGCGTGACACTTGATGTTGTGTATATCTGGTGCTTGCTCAACGTGATGCGGACTTATTTTTTTATTTAATGGGTATCGGTTTGATTTTGTTCACTGTGCATTCACAAATAGCATGGCATTTTCATGCGAACTTACTAGGGATTTGTGGATCACTTGGGGTACGCTGGTCAAAATATTAGGACGCCTTCAGGGTCATAGGTCTCTTTGATGCCGTAGTGTTCTATTCTATGCTTCCAATTGTTTCCTAAGTAATATATCCGCAGACTATCATGCTTTGGGTCTATTATTTTCAGAAGTTTATCTTTCACTTTCAGAAAAGTGCCATAGTCTACGTCTATTTCAAACACGCTGTTCTGCACTCGCTGACCATAATTTTGACACTCTTTGGCCACTTTTCTAAGCCTTGTTTTACCCTTATTATCTGTTGTTGATACATCATAGCTTACTAAGGTCATCATTTATATCACCTCTATTTCAGCAAATAGTTCGGGTACTCATCTAGCTCGCCACGGATATATTTTGCGAGAAGCGAGCTTTGCACATATGGGAGTAGCCCTTGCTGTATCTTTTCGCCCAGATATGGGTGGACTATGCTTGTGCGCTTACGCTCCTGCCATGCGGTGAGGACTTTTTTCTTTCCCTCTTTGGAGAGGTATACTGCACCGCTGACCTGAGTTTCAAAGTCCTCGGGCTTTATCATTTTCAAGTTTATCATGGTAAGCACAAGTCGCTCCACCACGCAACGAAATTCCTCTACAAGGTCGCAGGACAGGCTGCTTCTGCCTGAACGCAGGGCGTGGTAAAAGCCGAGGCAGCTATCAAGTCCTACGCTTTCAAGGGCTGATGTATATGATGAAATTGCGATAGTATACAGAAACGAGAGCATGGCGTTTACTCTGTCGAGGGGTGGGCGTTTGGTGCGGTTGGCAAGGTAAAAATCTTCTTTTTGGTGGAGTATCAGTCGGTCAAATATATCAAAATATGCCTTTGCACAGCTTCCCTCTATACCCATGATAATATCTTTATCGGCAGTTTCATAGACGGTCTTTATGCCGTTTTCAAGATATTTTATACAATCTGTAAGCGCTCCGTCACTGTTTATATCCGGGTTATCGTGGAGCGAACGTCTGATAAGATAGCGTGTATTTGAAAGCTTTGCGGCGACAGTATTCCTGATAAGGTCGAGCTGAGGAATAGAAAAAAGCTCAAACTGCTCTTTTCGCAGATAGACGTTGCCCTTTGTTTTGCCCTGAACTCTTGCAAGAAATTTACCTTGAGGAGAAATAAAATTAACGGCTATGCCATATTCTGCACACTTGCCCATAAGCGCAGGTGAACAACCCGAATAGCTGAAAATATAGATATCCTCTATATTAGTAAAAGGCACACGGAACTTCTCGCTGTCCTCTGCCCTGCACACTATGTTTTCACCGTCAAGTGTGAGGTAGGCAGTTTCTTCGAGAATATAAAGTGAATTGAGCAGTTTACGCATTGTTTTCGCCTCCGTTCATGGAGAAAATCGTATTTTTTACGCTATATTTCTTCACTTTTGGAAAGCACATATCCGACAGTGAACAGCCTGAACATTTCTGACCTTTTACACGCTTTGGAATAATATCCGCTGCAAGTATCTCACGCATTTTTCCAAGATAGTCGCAAAGCATTTTATCATACTCTGCGCCCTGAGTATCAAAGGGCAATTCTGATCGTCTGCGCACATCTGCATAGTACAGAAAACATCGGCTATTGCAATGAAATACGTTATCCACGCAAAGCTTCTGCGCATAGACTTGTATAGCGTCGGTCTGATTGAACTCCCCTGCTTTGGGTCTGGTGGGTTTATACTCCACAATTTCCACACGGAATGTGCCGCCCAGGGTATCTATATAGTCGCCGCATTTGTCACGGACGAACTCGATACAATCTACAACTCCGAAAATATTGTACTTAGGGTCATCGTTATACACTGACACGTCGCTTCGGACTATCTTACGCTTATTTTCAAAGTTGCGCTCGCCGCTGTGGACGTTCTCATGGAGGAGGTTTGCTTTGACGACAAAGGCGTTTTCAGCCCAGTCGTCATTAACTTCTAAAAGAGCAAACCTGCGTGGACAATACATATAATGCTGTATGTCACGGATATTGATAGTTACATCTTCGCTCATCAGAGCTTTTCAATAAGGGTAACGCCCTCAGGCATATCCTTATCTATGGTGATGTCATAGTCTGAGTAATGTCTTGGAGTTGTCACGCCGTCTTTGAGCTTTGCGGATACCTTGTCAAAGAGGATATGTGCAGGGGCATTGCCCAGGGCGGAGTCATGCTTGAACACGATAAGCTTACGCATACAGAGCTTTCCTCTTGCGGCGCTTCTGTCATGCTCGAACATATTGATAATAGATGTCCAGAGAAGCTCAAGATCGTCCTCGCTAAAGCCTGTTATCTTCTGAGCGAGCATTGCGGAAACATAGCCCTCGCCACGATAGAGAGCGTATGGGATTATGCTCTTTTTACCCATTTCGGTATCTCCGACCTTCTGCCTTTCTTCTGTTGTTTTCGCCTGCCTTGTGATAGAGATATTTTGTGCCAAAACAGGGTCGATACTTCTTGCAAAGTTGAGCTGTACAGGTCCTCTTACAATGCCGCATCGGTCATCGCCAGTGTTCATTACTGCACCGAATGTTCTTACATCAAAGTAGTTCTGACAAATATATTCACGAGCCTGCTTAACGTCATCAGGATTTTTACCTTTCTGCTTTGTGGCAAGGCCAAGGGCGTCATAGGCTTCGGTGAACTTTGTGTTGAGGGCTTTATCTGCCTTGATAAGGATATTGTAGCCTGCTTCGCCCTCTTTGGTAAGCTCCACAAAGTTTCTTATCTTCCTTTTAAGGCACACGTCTGTAACGATACCGAGGCTTGTTTCAGGGTCTGTTCTAGGCATATTGCCTGCGTCAGGATCGCCGTTTGGGTTGCCGTTCTCAACGTCAAAAAGCATTACAAATTCATATCTGTTCTTAATTACGTCTTCCATAGTATTCCATCCTTTCTTTATTCTTCTGATTTAACTTCAGAATTTTCTGCTGGCTTATCTTTTGACTTTTTTGTATAAAGATCTCTGTACTGCTGTGCATAACCTACAATAAATCTACCCTGATCGTCATTTGAAAGAGTCTGAGGAAACTCACCTTTCAGATCATCTATTATCTCAAGGCACTTATCATTGTAGTAATTACGAAGTTTCGAATTGTCAAACTTTTTCAAATGATTTTGTGAAAGCGAATAGAGTTTTGGAAATACAGTTGCAGGTCTTGAACAAGCTGATGAAAAATAATTATCTTTAATAGTACTGTTAAGTGGTGCTTCTGAAGAATCCTGTTGTATCTTTTCCATTACTGCGAAAAGTCTTCCGCAGAGATAAGCCGGATTTTTGTTTTCAAGGTCTAATGACATTTTGATCTCCTCCTTATTTTGTTTACGATTTATACAGCCCTTTATCAGGCCTGTCCTTACATCATTAATTTTTATAAAATGGTTTTTCTCCTCGTCACTGTCGGTCTTGACCCTTGCCACCACTGTGGAAAGAAGTTCTTCAGGGTATCTTGTACCTTTAAGTATTGCTTCAAAAAGCGCGGCAGTGAGAGGTGGCGGAACTTTGTTTGTATCGTTTTCATCATCTTTCTTCGGCTTAGATGCTTTTGGGGAAATTAATTCATGCCCAATGCGCTCAATGCTTACTTGTCTTTTATAATCACCAATTGCAATATCATGTTGATGTTTCATTACATTATCTAGTATTTTCCCAAATTTATCATGGTACACAAATTTTTGACACACTCGAGATTTATTTGGCGTAAGACCCACAACATAGAAATCAACGTTGTGGTCATAAGGCATATCGGCTGTTTTGCCCTGTTTAAGCTGGGTCATGACAGTGTTTATGTTTCGGTCGGCTTCGGTCACAACGCTTTTATTTAATTCATCCTCAAATCCGCTGAACATACCGGCAAACATATTGCACTCTTCCGTATCATTCTTCTTCATTGCGAAATATACAATAGTCATGTCATCAATTATTTTATAATGATCTCGTTTCGAAAGAAGATAATTGAGAGCTGATGTATACATTTTCATGGCTTTCTCGGAAACATTGCTGTTGTAAGACTGCTTCTTGCCATAGGATTCAAAAGCAGTATCATTCATACCAACCAGGGTGCCGCCCGAGGACATTCCGCCTTTGATACCATTTATTTTATTGTGGATACGGGCTTGCGGGAGCTTCTCACCAAGAATGGAACAGGTGGATAGTTCGGTATCGTCACTGTCGCTGTCAGCGTTAAGCTGGGCGAGGTAATCCTCATAGGCGGCTTTGAATTTGCTGTCATTGTGAAGCTTAGTTTCAGGTGATCCGTCAAGTCCAAACTCAAAGTGGGAGTTTGAATATTCCTTGCCTAGAGCAAGAAGATGTGGGTTTTGGGTCTCCTGCTCAGGATCCCATGTACGGATAAAATTAAGATAGGCTTTACAAATAGGTGAGTCGATATTTTCAAAGAACTTCTCATTCCATTCGCAAAAGCATTTGTGGGATTTTACTGCTTTGTTGGTAGCGTCTGTAGGGGTCAAAGTTCCTTTATCATAGTTCAATCCAAATATGTAGCGAGATCTGTGTTCTATAGTGTTTTTGTCTATGCCTGTTTTCTCTGTTCTTGCTGGAAATTGTTCCATTACTGGAAAGTAATTCATTTTAGTTTTGCCGTTTTTTAGTTTGATGATTTGAGGTATTCTAACATCGTTTATTGCGGCTATCTTGCCCTCAGGGGTCAGAAGAATTTCATAGTGTATGTCATATTTACAATAGCCTGCAGGAGTTTTATTCTCCTGCAAAGCACTGTAATCGCACAAGGCTTTAATCAGCATTTAATCTCCTCCCTGTATTTTGCAACGTCGATAACACCGTCTATCATATGCGGACGGTAGTAAACTGCGTCGGCCTTGTCAGAAAACTTAGGGTCATTCCAATCATTATTGACAGGCTTGCCTCCGTCCTCAAACTTCATGCCGTAAAGCATAAAACCAAGGTCTTTATCGCCCATATTCTGCGGCGCTATCTGCGTAAGGTCAAAATCGTCAACAAGCTCAATACTCTTTATTGCAAATTCACGGCACCCAAGGCATGGCTGTCTGAAATGCTGGCCGTTTCTGAGACGTCTGAGCATTATGTTATAATGCTTATCATCAGATTCGTCTGGGTGGTCTGATTTAAGATAGGTGCGCTCAAACGTGAACTCGATACCGTATTTCACATTTTTCAGCACCATTGCCGCTCGCTGACTTCGTATCTCCGAGGTGTACATCTCCGCCGAGCCTCCGCCTTTCATTTGCTGTTTCACTGATGATAACAGCAGCTTATCTTTGACCTCGTTTCGTCGGATATTGGTAAACTCGATAGGGTTGAACACCACTATTTTGTTTATTTGGTAGCACACGGCAGGCTTCCAATAAATTGATTTGACAAGTCCCTCCAGTGCGCTTGGGGTGGGTACGTCGTAACTTACCCTCTCAACTTTCATTTCAGGTCTTGAAAAGCAAGCGTAGTCACCTGTCACGATGATCTTAAAACCATAGCTCATTTTTACATCACTCCTTTTAAGCTTATATTAGTATTTGGTACAATGCTTTCGCTCTACATATATGATACACCATTATGAATAAAATGTCAATAGTTTTCATGTATAAAAAAAGTGTCGGTTTTTTGGCATATTTCACAATTCTACGTTCAATGGTTTGTGGTATAAAAACGTTGACTTTTTAAACTAATGTTTGTATAATATATTTGTCTATGCTTTACGCATATGTGAGTTGAAAAATATTCGTATTCGGTACGATACGGAACACGGCAAGCGGCAGACTGTCTTGGTGGCAGCCTGCCATTTGTTTTAGATGAAATAATCCTGCATTGCGGCTTGGGTGTTCAAACCTGTTTCATTATTATAGTAGCTTTGATTTTCAAGAATAAATATTCCTGTGCCGTGATCGTTAAGCACCCCCTGAGAATAGAGATCCTTGAAAACGTTCATATAGACGGACACTGAATATTTCTGCAATGCTCTTCTTACTGACATATCACCCTTACGCAAGGTTTCAACAAGTTCATGGCAAGTATTATCGCCGATATCGTCGATAACGATAGAGATAGTGTCGGCCGAGATGTATTCAAACTGCATTGCATAGCTTCGGAAGGGTATGCTGTATGGTGACATTAAGCCTTGGCGGTCGAAGGAGTTGCTTTGCTCGTTATATTTTGCAATGGAATTTTCGGCAATACGGCTTTGGTTGAAATCAAAAATGCCGTCATAGTATTCTTTGATACAATCGTAGGAAGTTATGTCTTGGTACTTTTTCAGCAAACCTTTTGTCTTGTTAATTCGCATGGCAAGGTCGCTTCCCTTGCGGTATGTTTCGTCAATGTCAAAAACGTACACATAGCCCTTGGCATCTTTACCCTCACGATTACATCTGCCCCCTGCCTGCAAAATACTGTCTAATCCTGAAAGCTGGCGGAAAAATGTGTTAAAGTCAAGGTCAACGCCTGCTTCTACAAGTGAAGTTGAAACTACTGTGATATGCTCGCCATTTTTAAGCTTCTTTCTTACTACTTCTATGACACGGCTTCTGTGGGCTGGGGTCATATTGGCGGAAAGGTGATATTTTTCACCTTGAACAAGGCTATAAAGCTCTGCCGCTGTTTTCTTGGTATTCACAACGATCAGGGCATTTTTACACCGAGAGGCATTTTCTGCAATTGTTTCAAGAGTGGTTTTGCCCATGTCTTTATATTCGCATTTCTTGAAATACTTAAAATTGGTTCGGTCGGTAACAAGCTTATTATAGTTCACATCAGGCAGGAACTTATCAAAAAGCTTAGAATAATCGGGCATTGTGGCTGAGAGGAAAAGGGCTTCGCTGTTAAGATACTTTGTTATATAACCCACGGCTTTAAGGCAGGGGCGCAGGAGATTTGTTGGAATTAGGTGTATTTCATCAAAAACTATCACGCTGTCACGGAGGTTATGAAGCTTTCGCAGGGCTGAGCCTTTATAATGGTATAGGGATTGGAAAAACTGCACGCTTGTGGTGATTATAAGTGGTGCGTCCCAATTTTCGCAGGTCCTTTTGAGCTTCTCTGCGGTTTTCTTTTCTTCCTCTGTGTCGCCGTCATAGGAATAGTTTGAATGGTGCTGTAGGACAGGGAGAACGTCGCCGAACATTTTTTCAAACTTATTAGCGGTCTGTTCTATTATACTTGTGTAAGGTATGACGTATATGATTCTCTTCTTTCCGCTCTCTAAGGCTAGTTTCAAACTACATAAGGTTTTTCCGCTACCTGTTGGCATATCAAGAATTGAAATATGACTTTTATTGACCGAATTATCAAAAGCTTGTTGCTGGATACGGCTTCTTGCTTGCCTTAACGGGTTATCTGACGGCATATCACTTAATTCTCTGTTCAGTTTATCAAGTGCCTTTTCAAAATCACCGCTCATGCCACGTTCAACATTTTCATTGCAAAATATTTCGGTATCGAGAAAGTCTGCGTCTGTCAGGCAAGAGAACACGTACTTGGTGAAAAAGGCGTAACGCTCGATACGCTCGGTGGGGTCTTTTGTAGAAAGCAGTTCATTTAATGGCGGTGTTATTTCTTCCTGAGTTAGGGTGGCAAATTCTATTTCAGTGGCGTATGCGCTGTAGTCACTATCGCCTGTATATTCGTCCGCTCTTTTTAGTATACCGTTTAGGGTCGGGCTGTCAGAGTTGTCTGCGTCTGTGCCGCCGTCCATAAGTCCTGTGTGGTGTCCTGCGATGCAATACTCCATAAGGGGTGCGAAACAATCGTTTTTATCTGCAAACTTTTTATACTCTAGTGCTCCGCAGGCGGCGTGGCTGAACTTTATATTATCGTCGTCCAATCGCCATTGATATTTAAGGGCGCATTTTCCTGGGTCATGATCATAAGACGCTTTTTTAGCTAAAGGTTTCAAAAAGTCTACTGAAAAGCCCTCCGCCAATTTGCTTACGCCTTCAAGGTGTTCTTTTACGGTCTGTCTTTTTCCGTCTTTACGGGTGTGTGCGTAATATTCCATGGTCATTTCTCCTTTTAGATATATAAGTTGATCTAAGTTCTTTTATTATAGCATACAATTTAATACTTGTGGGGAAAATTTTTGTACACATAAACAAATATTTGTACAAATTGTTATATTTTTATTATAATACATTATAATATATAGGTCAACATAAAGCATTCGACATTTTGAAAATTTGGCTTGATTATTATTTAAAAATGTGTTAAAATTAAACTATAAGTAAATTTGTATTTTTTTAAGAAGTTATGAGAGGAATTTATATGAAGTACAGACTTTTATGCAATAAGATCACAGTAGTGGCTCTTTCGGCGTTGTTGTCGCTGAGTGCTGTATCATGCGGTAAGCTTGACGCGAGCAAGCTTGACGGAAACGCTTTGACAGTGACCGAAACCGAGAGCAAAGCGGAAGTCAAAAAAACTGAGGACAACTCCAGTAAAAAAGAGGTCAAGGTGAATGAAGAAGAAAAGGAACAGCCAAGCTACACCTGCTCGCTGGTTTGCGTGGGCGACAACCTTATACACGACAACATTTATAATGAGGCGCTAAAGCTTGGCGGTGGTGAAAAATATGATTTCACGCAGGCTTATGAACACGTTACAAAGTACATAGAAGGCACTGATGTGGCTATCATAAATCAGGAAACGCTTGTTACAGACAGCGTTGAACCACAAAGCTATCCTATGTTCGCATCACCAACGGCTGTGGGCGACAAAATAGTTGACATGGGGTTCAATGTGGTTTCTATGTCAAACAATCATGTTCTCGATCAGGGGGAATCGGGGCTTATAAGCTCTCTTGATTACTGGGACACTAAGGACGTTGTACACTACGGTGCTTATCGTTCGCAGGAGGACGCTGACACTATCAAGACCATGGAAGTCAACGGCATAAAATTTGCTTTCCTGGGATACATGGAGCACACAAATGGTAATTATCTCAGCGGTGACGGTGCTCAGGTGATATATCTTGATGAAGAGGACAAGATAAAGGCTCAGATAGAAGAGGCTGACAAAATGGCGGACGTTGTTGTGGTTTCATGTCATTACGGCACAGAGATACAGAACGAGCTTAACGAACAGCAGACGGAGATAACGCCTAAGCTTGTGGAGTGGGGTGCTGACCTGATAATAGGCACGCAGGCGCACACTATCAGCACTTGCGGATATCTTGACAAGCCTGAGGGCGGACAGGCGTTCGTTTACTATGGTTTGGGCAACTTTATTTCCACTATGTATGACACAAAGTCGCTTGTGGGACTTATTGGCAAGCTCAATGTTGTTAAAAACCCTGACACCAATGAGGTGACATTCGAGAACGTTAAGGCGATACCGATAATATCGCACTTTGAGGGTGATTCATACTATGGCGATTGGTACAACTGCACTGTTTATCCTTATGCGGAATACACTGACGAGCTGTTTGCCAAGAATTATGTTGAGGGCTTCACTCGTGAGAGTGTGGAGCAATGCTTGTCTTATATACCTGATGAGTTTCTTAGTATTGAGTAGTCGGGGCAATATGTAGTGGACGGCGCCCTCGACGTCCCGTTTGCAAAGTTGATAAAGAATATGATATTTATGCGGACGACTTTTATGCCGTCCGCTTTTTTGGAGTATTGTGTAAAGGTTTACATATATCTTAATAAATTTATATAATGTAAATATCAATTCATGAAATGTTTACATTAAAATATACTCAATCCATTAAAATACTTGCACATATCACTTTTTTACTATTGCAATTTAGGCAAATATGCTATAAAATATACATAAAGGGGGAGGAACAGACTTCCCGATAAAATTTTCATTTTTTTATATTCTGAAAACTATTTTAAATTTACAGGAGGGTTTATTACATGAAATTTGCTGACGGTTTCTGGCTCAACCAGAGAGGCTACGAAGTAAACTATGCAAATCAGGCTTTCGAGATCGAAGAGATCGAAAACGGATTCCTCGTTGTGGCAACACCTTTCGTTGTATACAACAGAGCTATGATGCTCGGAAGTGCTAACCTTGAGATCGCTTACACTTCAACTCAGGAGAACTGCGTAAAGGTAAGCATCACACACCACAAGGGTCATGTTGACAATGGTCCGCACTTTGTTCTCGAGGACAAGGGCTTCAAGCCACAGGTAACTGTTACAGACAAGGAAGCCATACTTGTTACAGGCGACACAAAGCTCGTTGTTTCTAAGGAAAACTGGAGCTTCACATACTATTATAAGGATAAGAAACTCACAAGTGGTGGCTGGAGATCGACAGGCGTTATTTTTGAGAATGCTTACAAGCAGCAGGCAAGACTTCAGACACAGCTCGATGACACATTCTGGAGCTACCCTGCCGATCCTACAAGAACATACATCAGAGAGCAGTTTGACACTTCTGTTGGCGAATATTTCTACGGCTTCGGCGAGAAATTCACAACATTCACTAAGAACGGTCAGAACGTTGAGATATGGAACGCTGACGGAGGCACTTGCTCAGATCAGTCTTACAAGTCTATCCCATTCTATCTTTCTTCAAAGGGATACGGTGTATTCGTAAACAGCACTGACAAGGTTTCATATGAGGTTTGCTCTGACACTGTTTCTAAGGTATCCATGACAGTTCCAGGCGAGAGCCTTGAATACTATGTATTCGGCGGTGCTAACCTCACTGACGTACTCAAGGGCTACACTGACCTTACAGGCAAGCCTTCACTGCCGCCTGCATTCTCATTTGGTCTGTGGCTCACAACTTCATTTACAACAACATATGATGAGGAGACTATCACCTCATTTATCGACGGCATGGCTGAGAGAGATATTCCTCTTCAGGTATTCCACTTTGACTGCTTCTGGATGAAGGGCTTTGAGTGGTGTAACTTTGAATGGGACAAGTCACAGTTCCCTGACCCACCTGCAATGCTCAAGAGATTGCACGAAAACAAGGGTCTGAAAACTTGCGTATGGATAAACCCATATGTTGGTCAGCGTTCAAAGCTCTTTGACGAAGGTATGAAGAACGGCTACTTCATCAAGAAAACTGACGGCTCTGTATTCCAGTGTGATGAGTGGCAACCTGGTATGGCTATTGTTGACTTCACTAATCCTGAGGCTTGCAAGTGGTATGCAGGATATCTGAGAAAGCTCTGCGAAATGGGTGTTGACACATTCAAAACAGACTTCGGTGAGAGAATACCTACAAGAGATGTTGTTTACTACGACGGCTCTGACCCTATCAAGATGCACAATTTCTACACATATCTTTATAATGAGTGCGTATTCAATGTACTGAAAGAATATTTTGGAGAGAACAAGGCTTGTCTGTTCGCACGTTCTGCTACAGCAGGCGGTCAGAAGTTCCCTGTTCACTGGGGCGGAGATTGCTCAGGCAACTACAACTCAATGGCTGAGGTTGTAAGAGGCTGTCTGTCACTTTGTATCTCAGGCTTCGGCTACACTTCACATGACATGGCAGGCTTTGAAGCTACTGCTACACCTGACATTTACAAGAGATGGGCTGCATTCGGTATGTTCTCATCACATTCAAGACTGCATGGTAACCAGTCATACAGAGTGCCATGGCTTTTCGATGAGGAATCCTGCGACGTTCTGCGCTTCTTCACAAAGCTCAAGGGCAAGCTCATGCCTTATCTGTGGGCTCAGGCTATCAAGACACACGAGGTCGGCGTACCTGTAATGAGAGCAATGGTCATCGACTTTGCTGACGACCCAACTTGCCTGACGCTTGACAGACAGTATATGTTCGGTGACAACATTCTTGTTGCTCCTATCCTTAATGACGAGGGTATCGCTGAATACTATGTTCCAGAGGGCAAGTGGACAGATATTATCACCGGCAAGGTTCTTGAGGGCGGCAAATGGTATAAGCACAAATGCTCATACTTTGAGATACCTGCTCTTGCTAAGCCAAACAGCATTATTGCATACGGTAACTTTGAAAGACAGATAGAGTATGATTATCTTGAGGGTACAACATTCACTATCTACGAGCTTGAAGACGGCAAGAGTGCAGTTTGCCCTATTTATGACACTGAGGCAAACAAGGTATTCGAGCTGACAGCTACAAGACACGGCAACAAGATCGAGTGCGAATACACTGACACAAAGGCAAGCTTCAAGATCGCTGTGGCTAACACAGACAAGACTGTTGAAATTGCTCCTAACTTCAGCGGCAAGGTAATTATTGAACTTTGATTGCTAAATAAAACTATCGCTCCGAGAGATCGGGGCGATTTTTTTGCGTTCGCACATAAAAATCGTATTAAAAGGGTATAAAAATTCTGTATATTTGCTCTTGAAGAATGTGCTGCATTGGGGTATAATATAGATATTAGATTTTTAGGAGAAATTTTATGAGATCAAGAATAAGAAGTGTTATACCGAAAAAGATAATCGGCATAAATATCAGTTTGCAAAAGCGTGATATCATTGAAGATATTGCTAAAAGCGAAAATGCGGAGGCTGTTTTCTTTGGCAATGAGGTAATGGGACAGCAGGTGGGATATCTTTGCGGTTTCAAGGGCTTTGTTAGGTCTGAAAAAGAGGGCGAGGACATCACAGACGAGTGCCTTATTTTTTCAGGCATTAACGGCAGGAGCCTTGACCCTATACTGAAAAAGCTTAGGGAGAAGGGTGCGGCAGTGGAGCTGAAAGCCATTGTCACGGCACACAATCAAAGCTGGAACGTTGGCGAGCTTATAAAAGAGCTGAGGCGTGAACACATTTACATGAACGGAGGTGACAGAGATGAAAAGTAAATACAAGGCTATTATTTACATTATTCTGTCGGCTTTTTCGTTTGCATTTATGTTCGCATTTGTGCGGCTTTCGGGAGACTTACCGACGGTGCAAAAGACCTTTTTCAGAAATTTTGTGGCGTTGTTTTTCGCTATCGGAGTGCTAAAGAAAAATCACATACGCTTTCATATTGATGGCAAAAAGAACAATGCGGTCATTTTTGTGAGGGCGCTTGCTGGCACGCTAGGAATGCTTGGAAACTTCTATGCCATAGATCATCTTGTGCTGTCGGACGCTTCCATGCTAAACAAAATGTCACCGTTTTTCGTAATCATTTTCTCTTTTATTTTCCTTAAAGAGCGGCTGACTTTCTTTCAGGGTTTCACTGTAATTTGTGCATTTATAGGAAGCTTGTTTATCATCAAGCCGAGTTTTCAGAATGTGGACTTCTTCCCTGCCCTTATCGGTTTTCTAGGGGGAATGGGAGCAGGACTTGCTTACGCTTGTGTAAGATACTTAGGACAGCATGGAGTAAATGGTGCGGTGATAGTTGCATACTTCTCGGGATTTTCCTGCTTGTTCACCCTGCCATTTCTAATATTAGATTTCCACCCTATGACGATTTTCCAAATTCTTTGTTTATTGGGAGCTGGCGCAGGTGCGGCAGGCGGACAGTTCGCTATAACTGCGGCTTACACTCACGCTCCTGCAAGGGAGATATCAGTTTATGATTACTCGCAGTTGATTTTTACCACGATTTTGGGATATTTTCTATTTGGCGACATTCCTGACGGCTGGAGCTTTCTTGGATATTTTATCATAATTGCCATGGCTGTGCTTGTTTTTCTTTACAACAACGTATGGCACAATGACAGCGAGGTCAAGGGCTGACAAAATGGTAAACAAAAAGAGCGTTTTTACTTTCTCGGTAAAAACGCTCTTTATTATTAATATTGTAGTTTAAGCTCCGCCTGCGATAAATCTCTTGAGATCCTGTGGGTTTACGCACTTTTCAAGCGCAACGTCCATGGAGATCGTTCTCGAACGAACGAGCTTTGCAAGCTCCTGATCCATGGTCTGCATTCCTGTTGCTTTACCTGTCTGCATTGCTGAACCGATAAGATGCACCTTATCGTCACGGATCATAGCTTTGATAGAGTCTGTTGCATTAAGAATCTCACAGCAAGCTACACGGCTTGTGCCGTCGAATGTACGGCAAAGTGTCTGAGTACAGATACCTACAAGAACGGAAGCAAGCTGGGTTCTGATCTGATGCTGCTGGTGAGCAGGGAAAACGTCGATGATACGGTCGATAGTTGACGGTGCGGACGTTGTATGAAGTGTACTCATAACAAGGTGTCCTGTTTCAGCGGCGGTAACAGCAGCTTCGATAGTCTCGAAGTCACGCATTTCTCCTACGAGGATAATGTCCGGGTCCTCACGGAGGGCTGCACGGAGGGCAAGTGAGAAGCTCGGTACGTCAGGTCCGATCTCTCTCTGGTTTACCATACATCTCTTATGAGCGTGCATATACTCGATAGGGTCCTCAATAGTGATGATATGAGCTGATTTATGGATATTTACATGGTCGATCATTGCGGCAAGAGTTGTTGACTTACCTGAACCGGTAGGGCCTGTTACAAGCACAAGTCCACGAGGTCTCATTGAGAACTCTGCAAGGATAGGTGGCAGGTCAAGGTCGGTAAGGGTCGGGATATCGTTTCTCAAAAGACGGAGAGCGATTGCCGTGTTTCCTCTCTGACGATACACGTTTACACGGTGACGGAAACCTCTTGAAGATACATATGTAAAGTCGGTATCAATATGGTCTTTGATAGACTGACGCTGCTTATCTGTACACATATCCTCACATATTTTGAGAATTTCGATCTCGGTCATATCAGGATATGAGGAAAGCTTTCTCAGGTTACCGCCCTGTCTAACTATCGGCGGAATACCTACGGTGAAGTGCAGGTCGGAACAGCCAAGGGCTCTTGCTTCATCAAGAATTTTGTTAATGTCGATTGCCATTAGAATTTACCTCCATATATTTCTTTTTTATACAGCATATGTTACACGGATAAGTTCGTCCATTGAGGTCTTGCCTTGCTGAACAAGCTCTGAAACGTTGTCACGAAGCAGGTGACAGCCCTCTTTCTTTGCAAGCTCCTGAATTTCATCAGCTTTTGCTCCCCTTGTGATAAGAGCCTGCATAGAAGGTGTTGCGAGAAGGATCTCATGGATAGCGGTTCTTCCCTTATATCCTGTGTTATTGCACTTTGGACAGCCACATGGGTCGTACACCTGTACTGAATGGTCAAGACCCATAAGCTCGTTTTCTTCCTCAGTTGACATTCTAGGCTTTTTGCACTCAGGGCAAAGCACCTTTGTAAGACGCTGAGCAACGATACCGATAAGTGAGGTTGCGACCATGTATGCCTCAACGCCCATATCCACAAGTCTTGTTACTGTAGAAGCGGCGTCATTGGTATGAAGTGTTGACAGAACAAGGTGTCCTGTAATAGCGGCACGGATAGCGATCTCAGCAGTTTCAGTATCACGCATTTCTCCGACCATTATGATGTCAGGGTCCTGACGGAGGATAGAACGAAGGGCTGCACCGAATGTCATGCCTGCCTTTTCGTTTATCTGGCACTGGTTTACGCCGTCGATTTTTTTCTCGACTGGGTCTTCGACAGTAATAACATTGTTATTAGGCTTCGAGATCTCGCCAAGTGCGGCATAAAGTGTGGTAGATTTACCTGAACCTGTAGGGCCTGTTACAAGGACAACGCCCTGTGGCACTTTAAGGCAAGACTCAAATCTCTTATAGTTATACTCGGTCATACCAAGATCGGTAATTTTTCTAAGGGACATATCGCCTGTTGCGAGGATACGGAGAACGACTTTCTCACCGTATACCATTGGAAGGTTAGATACACGGAGGTCAAGAGTCGTGCCGTCAACGACCTGTGACATACGGCCGTCCTGCGGGATACGCTTTTCGGCGATATTCATGCCGCTCAAGATCTTGAAACGGGTAACAAGCGAAGTATGAAGTGCGGCGGAAAGAGTCATAAGCTCGATAAGGTCGCCGTTTACACGGATACGGATAACAGTTTTATCCTTGAATGGCTCGATATGTATATCCGTTGCGTCCTGACGCTGGGCGTTCTCGACGATAGCGGTAGCAAGTTTAACGATAGGAGCATTCTCAATTCTCTCCTCGGAGATATCCTTGAGTTCTTCAAGGTTAAGCTCTTCCTCTTTTTGCTTTGTAGCTTCGTCAACAACGGAGTTAACCTGACCTTCTGAGTACATCTTACCGATTGCACGGTTGATAGATGACTTTGTGGCAAGGACAGGTGTTATGCTGCAGCCTGTGATAACACGGAGATCCTCGAAAATATAGAAGTTGATAGGGTCATTAGTTGCAACGGTCATACGCTTGCCTATTTTGCTGACTGCGATGACGTTATACTTTCTTGCAGTTGCCTCAGGTATCTTCTTGACTATATCAGGCATAAGCTCAGTATTATCAAGGTCGATATAGGACACATTCAGTCGCTCGGCAAGGACCTGACAGAACTGAACATCGGTAACGAGCTTCATGTCAATAATGACATCACCAAAAAGTCTTCCCTTTTGCTCCTTCTGTTTGGCAAGGACTTCCTGAAGCTGTTCTTCTGTTATAAGACCTTTCTGTACCAGATACTGACCGATAGGGCCGTTTCTCATATATATTACTCCAATCCTCCGCATTGATTTAGGGATCCGACGCTGCGGAAACGTCTGCTGCGGTGCAAAAACCGCAAAAAAATCATATTATCTATTGTAATCTTCATGAAAGTATGATAAAATTAATGTACTAAGGCAATACTGCACAAGGATTGTGCGTAAGATGCGTAGTCAGATTTTTCGTTAGCTTGTATAGAAACGACGCAGGAATACTTTCGTATTTCAAGGAGTATCTGTGCAAGATAACGGAAAATCTGCAAGCAGATTGCGTGCAAAGCCGCTAGGCGTGCCTTGTGCGGTATTGCCTTAACTAATGAATCCAAAGGAGGATCACTGTGGATAATTTAACCTTATCATACATAATCATTTATGTATTTGTGTTCATTTTCGGAGCGTGCATAGGCAGTTTTCTTAACGTCTGCATATACCGATTGCCGAAAAATGAGAGTCTTATCAAGCGAAATTCTCACTGTATGACCTGCGGAGAGCCGATCAAGCGGCGTGACCTGATACCGATAGTAAGCTGGTGCATACTTCGTGGAAAGTGTCGAAGCTGCGGTGCAAAGATATCGGCAAGATACACTATAGTTGAAACGCTGAACGCACTGCTTTACTTATGGGTATTCTATCACTTCAATGGAATTTTCAATCCGCTTCGTGCAGCACTTGTCTGTCTGTTATTCTCTGCTCTTATCGTTGTATTCTTCATGGACTGGGACACTCAGCTTATCAACACATATGTGGTGATATTCATAGGTTTGCTTGGTGTTGCGGAATACATCTTCTGCAAAGATCAGACGGGACTTACGCTTAAGTCACACTTGATCGGATTTTTCATTGTGAGCGTGCCTTTGCTTATTATTTGTCTTATCACACATGAGAAAGCAATGGGCATGGGAGATGTATATCTCATGGCAGCCGCAGGGCTGTTTCTCGGAATGCAGGGTGCTTTGGTAGCTCTTCTTATCGGACTGATAACAGGCTCGATCGGCGGACTTATCCAGAAGCACCGCAGTGGTGATTCAGTATTTGCATTTGGTCCATATCTCTCCATAGGAATTGCTGTAGCAGCTTTGTACTCAGAGCAGATCGGTTCATGGTACATGGACTTTACCGGTCTTAACGAGATGATGAACGAAGCAATGCTGATAATAAGATAATTGCAAATTCCGCAGTTTGATACTGCGGAGTTTTTTTGCTCAAAAAATCCTCTTAATAGAAGTTTTCTGTTAAGGGGATTTTTTCAGCAATCAGACCCGTGGATGGGGTCTGATTGAGAAAAGAAATTACTGTACCTTAGATACTGTAATATCAGATGGGTTAAGTGAATACTTTGAAAGATCCTCAGTATACTTTGGATCGTTGTACTTCTTAAAATACAACGTAACTGTGACGGTTCCACCCGCTGGAATAAATACACAGTTTGATGGGTTATTCAAATCGTTGTTCGTTGTAAATCCACAAACCTTATCATTTGGAATTTTCAATCTCCAATCCGCCTGCATCTGATCAAATGCAAAACCAACATTAGCACTTAAAGACCAGATCTTTACAACATCAGAACCATTATTCTGTATTGTTATATCATAGTCTATCTCACCATCATTGATTTTTCTTGCGATACTGCTGATAACGTACAAATCATTTGTCGGTTTTGAAATGAAGGTTGCCTCAAAAACAGTATCTGATGTTATAACCTTAGTAGATATATCATCGCTTGTTCCTTCTACGACCCAACCGCCAAATATCTTATTAGCGTCTGACGAAACAGGGGTAGCTCCTGGATAATTTGCATACTGTCCATCAGAAACATAAATAGTTGAGGCATTTATTAAAGAACCATTTAATTTAAACTCAACCTTATGCTTGTTCTGTACAACTGGAACGAAAATAACTGAGTTATCTGTAATAGAAACATCAGTAAGACCCTTTGAGTTATCTGATTTGTATACCCACTTAACAAAATCCTGTTTTATAGTATCCATGTCAGTTGGAATTCCCGGGTCATTTGCAAAGTCGCCATCATAGACACTTGTTGTTGTAAATGTAGAACCGTCGATATTCTCAAACGTTACTGTAAACTGGGTTTTCGGTGCAACAGGCGGATAAACACAGGAGAATACCATATCCTTATTTATTGTTACGCCTGTTGTAAAATCAGCAACGTTATTCTTGCTGTCTACCCAATAAGGCGTGCCATAACCTGTTCTTGATGACATAGAAGGTGGAGTTTGATAAACTGTACCTGCCTTGACCGACTTAGTATCTATCTGTTTACCACGAAGCGTTGAATCAGGGTCGCTTGCAGAGTAGATAAACTTTACACTGTATGTTTTTGAACTTGAAACTGTTGTCTTATCATAGAAAATATAAGTATATGTGTTTGAAGCGTCAAGGCTGTAATACTTTTCCTGCTGAGCTGTGCAACCTGCAGGAGCAGTGGTTGCCCGAGGATATGTGACATAATCAGGATCTACAGAGAAATCTTTATAGTCACGAACTTTGTATGAATCGTCTTCATTTATGTTAATATTTGTGAGATTTACTGCTGCGTCCTTTTTATACTTTGTTTTCGTAAAAGTATAACTTCCGTTCTCATATGTTGGCTGATAGGCTGTAAGAGAAACGTCGAGAGTAGACATTTTCTCAATTTTGCTGATACTTGCACTGATATCAAACTTATAATTGTCGTAAAAATCAACGCCTCTTGCAACAGCAGAATTATTAAAGTTTAAGCCCTCTGTATTTACCTTACCTACATTGAGGATACAGCCTTTTGCACCCATTCTCTTTGCGGCTGTATCCGTGTCGCTGCCTGAATAGTTTTTCAGACTATAGCCACGTAGATTATTATTGTCAATAACGATACAATTTGAATAGGTCACACCGCTTGCACCGATAGTACCAGAGGTTGAAACATCAGGCACACCAATATAATCTTTAAGCACAAGAACATTGGTCGAATATCTAAGCTCATCATCAAGATAGTCTATAAGACCCGAACCTATGACATTGCTTTCCATTGTTGCATCAGCGTCATGATAAACGTTATTTGCAGGTTTGATCATATTAAGGATAGCTCCGAGGATCACGCCGAAAATCGTTACCACAACGATAAGCTCAACAAGGGTAAAACCCTTGCGGTTTTTATTCATTTTCAAGATCCTCCCTCCTTATGGTGTTGCCATTGCTGCGTCATAGTCAGCCTGATTTTTGTAGTCAGAACCACCCATATAATGGATAACTACATAACCTGTAGCTTTACCTGACGCATCTTTTTCAAGATAATGGTCAAAGGTCGTATCTGTGATCTTAAATGCAGCTGCATCGGCTGTTGGAGTGCTGCTGTAAAGATCAGATGACTGTGAGAAGCCGAAATAATCGCTTCCTGTTACGCCTGAAAGCACAACGCCAAACTGCTGATTTCCACCGTCGCCGATAGGGATAAGAAGAGAATTTCCTGATGAGTTATTATTTACATCAAAGAACTTTCCGCCTGTAAGCTCAGGCGTAAGAGCATAGAAATCCATATCTGCTCCTGAATTGTTGTAAAATTTTACCCAATATACGCTCTTTTCAGGATTAGGCGTAATGTTTACGTCCTTACCTTGAAGAAATTTAAGCTGATAGCCTGCATCCTCATCAATATTATTAAGCTTTGCTTTAAAGCCATAGGCTGTAGTATTGAACTTTATGCCGCTTCCAAAGTCTGCCTCAAGGGCAAACTCATTTGTAGTTTTGCCGCTTGAAGAGAACTTGTTTACCTTCAGCTCGTTCATATTGACGGTCTTGTTATCATTATACTGCTCGGCATTTACTGCCTGAGTATACATTTCATTGTTGCGGTAGTAGTTTTCAAGATTCTGTTTTTTTGCCGCAACAGCAACTGTAACAAGCATAGCTGACATACCTGACAAAAGTGCCATTGCTATGATGACCTCTACAAGAGTCATACCCTTTTTATTTTTGCTGTTCTTTTTCATGAGTATACTCCTTTCAATTAGTAGTGATCATATCTGTCAAGTTCGTATCCGTAAGCATAATCATCCTTGCCGCCCTTCGCATTCTGCATTACAGAAGTAGTTGAAGGCTTGGTGTATACATAGAACGCTGTATTGGCGTTACCAAAGCTGTTTGCGATAACTACACCGACTGCACAGCACTGAACGGTCATTTTTCCGCCTGCTGAGTCTGTAACATTAAGTCCACTAAGACCACTTGTTGCTATATTAACCATTGCTTCCGGTGAGTAGAATGAACCCTGGAAGAAACTGTTGTTTGTGGCGCTAAGTGTTGTGTTCTCAGCAAATAAGAAAATGATACTGCTGTTTGATGGTCTGTAAGAGCCTGCAACGTCCACTGATGTTGGATTAAGGACGAAACTGCTCTGTGGAGCACCAGGATTACCCTTAGTATTATTAAGTGTACCAGAGTCATACATACGAACATAAGTGTCATAATCAAATATTTTCAAGCCACTAAAGTTATAGTTACATGCGCTTGAACCCGAATGCTTGGACTTGCCTGTTACTGAGTCGATACCATTAAGTGTAATAGCACTGCCTGAGTCTGAAACAAAATAGCAGTTGTATTTTCTGTCACCTGTAGTTGTATCAATTATAGTTGAACGATTTCTGACAACTATAGTTGGAGACCAGCTTGAATCAAGACTAAGACCATTTTGAAGTCTTATAACAATATCGCCTGAAGAATCAGAAACATCAACGAGGATCCTTGAACCATTGCCATAATCATTGAACGAAAGATCAGATGCCCATGTACAGCTTGATGTTATTCTCAATTTGTAGCGGCTTGTAACCGGAGTCTTAGCTCCTGTTCCTGTAAGGTCTATTAGCTCAGTAAGCGTGTAGTCAACATTAGTCCAATCGCTTGCAAAGGAATTGAAAGTTTTAGTGTTTGAGCCATCATAGAAAGCCTGATATTCATCAGAGATCGTTGTCACATTAGTATCATTGCTCATGAAGAAATCTTCCGGATAATATACATATGCATCAGCAGATACAGGTATCTGTGGCTTTGCGTCACGACCTGCTTTGCTAAGAACAGCTCCTTCATGAATATTTGAAGCCGGGCAGACGATCTTATCTTTACCCGTGATAGTGCCGGTAACATAAACAGAGCCTGTTACCTTAAGTGACTTTGTGACATTAAGATCACCCTCGACATAGAGAGAGCCATTGATCGTCTGACCATTTGCACCAAATGTTGCATCGCCATTATAAGCACCTGCGCCCTTATAAACGTAGAAGTTACCATACTGTGTATAGTCATTTCCGCTGATGTTAGCTTCACAACAGAACAAATCGACATCAAAACCTGAAGAACCAACGTCCATATGGTTTGAAGTGGAAAGCTTCTGACCAATATTAACATAGTTATATCCGTCTGCTCTTGCCATTGTGGAGTTGATGCGGAATTCATTTGAAACATCAAGGTTTTCAGAAATTGTAACAGTTGAACCCTGCTTTTCATCTACAAGACTAGGCTTGAGCATGATAAGAGGCTGAGTTGAAACCTCCAAAGAACCATACATAAGATAAGAACCATAGATACTAGTATTGTTTGTAAATCTATAGACCTTACCAGTGGTATTATTGATACCAGCCATATCACCGATAACGTTAAGGTTATCGTAACCTGCGCCACCGTTACCAACAAGCTCGATAGTATTTGTATAGTCGGCAGGCTTTGGATCTGAGCGAATAGAGATATGTGCTGCTACCTGTTCTGTCTTTCCAAGGTAAGTAGTTTCACAAGTAACAACGATGTATTTGGCACTTGTGCCCTCTTGTGCTACAGTTATCTTGGTAGTACCGATATTATCACTTTTACCGTCTACGCCGTTATAGCTTACGTTAGTGGTAGTACCCTTACCGCTGTTGGCGCTTGCAAGCTTTTTAAGGTTTTCGATAGCCTTTTTCTGCTGAGCCTTTGCCGTAGGGTCATTGGTTGGAGCAGTATCAGTTTTTATCTGATTAATAAAGCTTTCAAGAGTAGATGAAGCTGTCAGATAAGCCTGTTTGCTCTTATAGTTATCATTTGTTTTTGTCCTATTTACCGAAACAAAAGAAACAGTTGCAGTCAAAAGTATTGACAGCATGAGCATGACAGCAACCGCTGTGAAAAGCACGACTCCGGGTTTGTTTCTTTGTTTCCTCTTCGGAGTATTCTTCATATTAACCACCTTTCTTAGTTTTATTATCACTTATGCTATACTTTTTTCATTTTACACAGGTTGATTACTTATATAAAATTTTTAATCATTATATAGCACTAATTGGCAGGATAAGAAATATTCCTTATCCTACCAAATAGTTTTCTCTTAGCTGGCAGAAGGATCAGCAAGCTTCTTCAGAACGTACATATTCAGTGTCATAGAGCCTGAGATCTCGCTCTCGTTGACATTTTCAATGCTAACATTCTCGATCACCATGCTCTTTTCGTTGTTTGTCGTCAGGTTGTCAGCAAAATTCTTGAAACCTGAAAGCGAGCTTTTGAACTGAATGTTAAGGCTATAGAAACCTATTGTCTGTGCAGCTGTTTCATTGGTATCAGCTGCATTTGCGTCTGTGTTTGCGTCTGCAGCTGATGAATCAGTTTTGCTTGCATTATTGTATTCATCTACCTTAGTGTCAAAATCAGTAGCTGTTGCTGTTGACTCATAAGCAAAAGGCGAAAGAACTGTGCTGCCGTATGATGAAATAGTCATATTGGAGTTTTTGATCTTTACATCATCAACATTAAAAAGCTCACGAACCTTATCAGTAGCCTTGTATGCTACCTGATAATCATAGAAGTTAGCTGCGACCTGTGAGGTGCTTGTATAAAGTGTCTGAATCTCAGCAGCAAGGTTCTTATCCTTGTCTACCTGATCTTCAAGCTCGCTGAGCTGTACCTTTGCTGATTCCAGATCACTGCTTGCCTGACTACACTCATCAATGGCAGGCTTAATAAAAAGCATAAAACCTGCAACAATTATAAGCAGTACGAATACCACTATCAAAATCATTTTATCACGATAATTCAACTTCATAATTATTCACCCTCGCCCTCTTCTTTAAGATAAAGTGTCAGCGAATCAAGCGTTACGCCTGAGCTGCCGTCTTCACCGATCGAATATCCGTTGTATCCTACATCTTCCTGGAAGAGTCCTGTACCTACAAGGGCATCGATTGCTGTTTTTACATCTGACTGATCATCAAGTTCAACCTTAGTAAGTGTTACTGTACCAGCTTCAAGGTTATATGTAAAGCCTTCATACTTGAAAGAACCAAGAGCTTCCTTGATATCGTCAAACATCTCACTTGACACGACCGGAAGTGTTTCAAGAGCTGCATTTGCTGATGTAACATAGTTTGAATAATCCTGCATGATCTTCATCTTATTGTGAAGTATCTGGTTCTGGGCGATCTTCTCATTGCAAACAGCTATCTTATCATTAGTCTTGTCTATATCTTTCTCGATAGAACTCTTCCTGAGATTAATAACAAGTGTTGCACCTGCGATAAGCACTGCGGCTGCCGCAGCGAAGATACCGCCTGTCATGAGCAGCGAACCCATTCCGCTGTTGCCGCCCTTACCTGTGGACTGATCGACTTCAAGAAGGTTGATCTTCTCTGTTGCCTTGTTTCTCTTATAGAGAGCACCGATAGCATTAGCGAATACTGTAAACTCGAAGTTCTCAAAACCTGTGATCTGAGCAGGCACACCGAGGACGGAAGCCTTTATATCAAGACCGTCAAGAGCGTCAACGAGTTTGATGTAGTCCTCGATAAAGCCATAGAGAATAACATTTTCAAGTCCTGAACCGCCTCTTGCCTTATTGAACTGCTCCATTCTGAAGATGTTCTCGTTAAGAGCTTCAGTGATATAATCATCAGAATCATAATCATCTTCTGAGATAGGAACGTATCTGGCGAATGCCATCTGTCCATTCTCAAAAAGTGTAAGACCAAGGAAGTTCTTATCGATCTGGCAAACCAACAGTGGCATTTTCTCCATGTTGGACTTGTCAGCAAGAACGATTCTTGCGATAGAGTTACATCCGATGTTAACAGATCTGAGGTTCATGCCCATAATGTTATAAAGCTTTCTGTAGCTTTCAACTATCGTACTAGGGCAAGCTGTTGCAAGTACCTTCACTGCACCAGGATTATCCTCGCCTGCTTCACCTACTACTGTATATGAGATAGAATACTCATCTGTGATACCCATTTCCTGGCTCATATGGTTCTGTACCATAAGCAGGAACTCATTACCCTTTGCCTTTGGAACTACAAGCTCCTTGAATACGATGTTGCTCGATGAAAAAGTAACGATAGCGTCCCTATCCATCATATCCTCAGCCTTGATCTGAGTGAGCAGTAACTCAGACAGACCTGAAAGGTTGATGACCTCACCGTTAAGGATCATATCCTCAGGAACGTCTACCTGCAAAGATCTCTCGATCCTTATCTTGTTAGAGGAGTTATCACCTTTAACAATGTTGATTTGTCTATCAGAAATATCAAATGATAGCATTTATTCCTTCACCTCTTAAATTATTTTTCAAAACAAATATCTTCCCTCTCCGTTTTAAAGGAGAGGAGATATTTAAAATTAACGAACACAAAATGCAGACCCTTAGTTTTCCAGACCTGACAATGAACCGTAGAGCAGTGGGAAGATACCCGCAAGGCAAAGACCGATCGCAACACCCATGAATACGATGAGCAATGGTTCCATAAGTCCTACAAGTCTTGTAACGGCTGCGTCTGCTTCTTCCTCATAGTAGTCAGCAGTTTTCTCAAGGATCTCATCGAGAGCACCTGATTCCTCACCGACATAGATGATGGAAGTAAACATTCCTTCAAATATCTCTGTTTTTGCAAGTGACGCTGAAAGCGGTGCGCCCTGCTTAACTTCATCAACTACCTGAATGAACATCTTATCAACATAAGCATTTCCAAGTATTCTTGATGAACGTTCAAGACACTCTACCATTGGGATACCGCTTGAATAAAGTGATGAAAGAGTTCTTGCGAAACGACCCTCGTAGATCTTTACCATAAGCTTTCCGGCGGCAGGCATCTTTATCTTTATGTAGTCAAATTTAAGTCTGACTGACGGTACTTTCAAGGCGTATATCCAACCAAATATCAAAACAACGACCACGATAAGAATGATATACCATTTTGCCTTGAAAAAGTCACTGAACGAGAAGAGAGCCTTAGAAAGTGCAGGCATCTGATCCTCTGACATAAGACCTGCAAATATAGGCATGATGAACGTAAACATACCGATTACCATGACGATACAAAGAACGCCAAGTATGATAGGATAAGTCATCGCACTCTTTACCTTATTGTTCAACTTGTTTGAGTTTGCATAATAATCGCTCAGACGCTGCATTGTCATATCAAGCGTACCTGAGGTCTCACCTGCGTCTACCATTGAAATGAAAAAGTCCGGAAAGCTTCCTCTTCTTGTATCGAGGGCCTCGGTAAAGCTCTGACCTTTCTGAACATCGTCATAAACGCTTCTCCAAACATCCTTTGCACCCTTATTCTCCTCTTCCTTATAGAGAATGTCGAGCGCTTTAACAATGGTAAGACCCGATGTCATCATTGCCGCAAGCTGACGGCAGCAGAAAGCAAGTTCCTTAGTATTGAACTTGTGCACAGATTGTTTGCCTGCACCGCCCAATGCTTCTGTATAACTTATACAGAAAAGACCTTGTTCGTGGATCTTGTCCAGTACTTCCTGTGCATCCTCAGCCTCATAGATACCCTTTATGGTTTTTCCCGAGGTATCCTTAGCAACATAGGAAAATTTCTTCATAATATGTAGATACACCTCCACTTATTTATACATTTTGTGCATTCATAACAAAAAACTTTAAAAATACACAAAACGCATTTTTATAATTATAACATTATTTTCATCTTTTCGCAAGTGATTGAGTGCTTTTTAAGCGTTAATTTATTTACAAAATAATCTTCACAAATTTATCGAATTTGTACAAATAGAATAATTAAACTAACATTTTAAATAATATTTAACATTTAAAGCGAGTTCATACAGATTTCTGATAGTAAATACTCTTATTTATGTTCAAATAATACAAACTTATACTTTATTATCTGTCCTGCCCGCACTAAAAGATTTCATACTTTTAAGAATGACAGGATGCTTATGAACATACACTTTATAAGCTATCAGATAGAAACAATAGGACGCTGCAAGAAGAAGTCCTATGCCGATGATCACGCTTACAAGGTAGTTCATGCCCACGCCTTCATTCAGCCATATACACGGATAATAAAGCACCTTATAGAAGATATCTCCCTTGCCCTCCTGACTGAATGAATCCCTGAATATTGCAGGAATAAAATACACTAGAAGCATAAGAAGATACACTATTGTAATATTGACCCAGCTCCAATTTTCATATGCGGCATGGCGTTTGCCGTCGTCATAAAAAAGTCTTAGGAAAAATATAAGCATGACCGCAAAGCCTATAAATGAGTCTACATTACTATTTGTCATAAAGCTCTTGAAAGCAGATGTGCTTGACGGAAAGACCGTAACCAGAGCCGGTATCAGCACAATGCCTGCAAAGGCTGAAAACAGTGTAAGAACGATCATTATCCCAATTCTCGACAGAATGTACTTTAAAAATTTTATTGCCTCCATAATTACCTCCATTTTGCTCTTTTGCTTATAAAGTCTTTATGCTTTACATCTCATCTTGCACGATAAAGTTTCCAAACTTTACATCTTTCAATTATCTGACATAGTTTTATCAAAGAGTTTATCCACAAGCTCTCTTAGATATATATTTTCTGTACGCTCAAGTTTAGGGTCTGCGTTTCTGATAAGCTGTGCGGCTTCCTGTGCTTTTCTTAGTATATCCATATCCTGTGACATATCCGCTATCTTCAATGCAGGAAGGCCATGCTGTCTGCTTCCGAAAAAGTCACCGGGACCTCTGAGTTTAAGATCTTCCTCAGATATCTTAAAGCCGTCGTTAGTCTTGCCCAAAATTTTAAGCCTTTTCACGCTTTCCTCATTCACGTTGTCTGTAATGAGGATACAACTTGATTTATATTTACCTCTTCCCACACGACCACGAAGTTGGTGAAGCTGGGAAAGACCAAATCTGTCAGCATTTTCTATTACCATTATTGCCGCATTAGGCACGTCAACTCCTACTTCCACAACTGTTGTGGAAACGAGCAGGTCTATTTTATGCTCCTTGAAGTCGTTCATGACCTGTTCTTTCTGAGCGCCGCTCATTCTGCCATGAAGAAGTCCCACAGTGTAATCTTTGAATGTACCCTGAGAAAGCTTTTTTGCATAGGTCTTAACGTCCTGCAAGTCCATATCGCTTTCCTCTATCATTGGACAGACTATATAACCCTGTCTGCCCTCGTCAAGATATTTTTTCACATAGTTAAAAGCACGCTCGCGAAGCTTTCCTGTAACGGCATATGTTTCAACGGGCTGTCTGTCCTTAGGAAGCTCTTTCAGTACAGAAATATCAAGGTCGCCGTATATCATAAGGGCAAGAGTTCTAGGGATAGGTGTGGCTGACATAACAAGCTTATGGGGATTTTCACCCTTTGAAGCAAGTGCCGCTCGCTGTTCAACGCCAAAGCGGTGCTGCTCATCTGTTATGACAAGGGCAAGCTTTTTGAACTTCGTTGTCTGCTGAACAAGAGCGTGTGTTCCCACTGCAACGGCGTATTCACCGTTTTCAAGCCCCTCTTTCACAAGCTTTTTCTGTTTTGCGGTCATAGAGCCTGTGAGCAGTGCCACCTTTACGCCAAGCGGTTCAAGGAAGCCTTTCAAGGTTTCATAATGCTGCTCGGCAAGTATCTCAGTAGGCGCCATAAGTGCGCTCTGACAGCCATTTTCATACACAAAATATGCCGCTCCTGCCGCAACTGCGGTCTTACCCGAGCCAACGTCGCCCTGAACGAGTCTGTTCATAGGCTGTTCTTTCTGCATATCTCTGATACAATCCTCTATGGCGGTTTGCTGGCTGTTTGTAAGGATAAAAGGCAGAGCGTTATAAAAGCTGTCCATATCCTGCGTTTTCAGAACACAGCCGCTTTTTTCACGGCTTCGGCTTTTCATAAGCTGCATACCAAGCTGCAAAACAAGAAGCTCGTCAAAGACAAGGCGATTTTTCGCAAGCTCGCAGGTGTGCATATCTTTTGGAAAATGTATATTCTCCAAAGCATATTCAAGAGAACAGAAATTATACCTTTGCATTATACTTTTTGGCAGCGGCTCATAGATATTCTTATTAAAAACATTCAGGGCGAGCCTTACTGTTTTTCTGAGCATTTGCTGACTAAGACCCTCTGTGAGGTGATAGACAGGCTGGACTTTATCTTCCGTATCGGCAGAAAGTATCACAGGAGAATTTATCTCTTTTCGCACAAGGTTTCCTGTTATCCTGCCGCAGAGGTAATACTCTTTATCCACTTCAAGCTGTTTATACATATACTCGCTGTTATAGATAACTATTACAAGGTCGGTGACGTCGTCGGTAAAAATGACTTTGTACACTGACAGACCTTTTCTAATACGGGCTTCAGGGAGCTTTTTAACTACCCTGCCCTTTACTATGCAAGGCTCGTTAGTTGGTGCGTCGGCTATGGGGACAGGCGAGGTATAGTCGATATAACTTCTCGGATAATGACAAAGCAGGTCATAGACTGTTTTCACGCCTAATTTCTCATAACATTCGGCACGTTTTTCCCCAACGCCTTTTAGATACTCTATTGGTTTCTCAAGATCCTTGAGCATAGTGACGCCCTCCTCTCTTTTATTATAGGCACATTCCGTAATGTGATACTGTTCTTAACACAATAATAGCATATTTTATGTTATTTTTTAAGTTGCTCATACCAAAAAGCAGGCTGACACGCAAACACGCCAGCCTGCTCAGAAGGACCGATATTAATAATTATCTGCTTTGACCTGAAAATATGACTGTGGGTGTGCACAGACAGGACATACATCAGGAGCTTTCTTGCCGATAACGATATGACCGCAGTTTATGCACTGCCATACGCAGTCGCCATCCTTTGAGAACACAAGGTCGCCCTCGATGTTAGCAAGAAGTTTCTTATATCTTTCCTCATGCTCTTTCTCGATCTCGCCAACTTTTTCAAACAACATAGCGATATGCTCAAAGCCCTCTTCACGAGCCTCTTTAGCAAAGCCTGCATACATATCCGTCCACTCATAGTTCTCACCCTCTGCGGCGTCTTTAAGATTTTCCACAGTTGACGGAATACCATCATGGAGCAGCTTGAACCATATTTTTGCGTGCTCCTTTTCATTTGCAGCAGTTTCCTCAAAGATATTAGCTATCTGTACATAGCCCTCTTTCTTTGCCTTGCTGGCATAATATGTATACTTATTTCTTGCCTGTGATTCACCTGCAAATGCAGCAAACAGATTTGCCTCAGTTTTTGTACCTTTCAGATCAGCCATTGTTTTTTCTCCTTTATATAAGATCAATACCGAAGTATTTATATATATTATACCATATCGCAGGCAAATGTCAACAGTATTTCATTAAAAACGCATAAAGCAGCACAAAAAATAGGACAAGCAAAAATATGCCTGTCCTGAAAAACTCGATTATTCTTTTTCGCCAAACTCGGAATACTCGATAGAAGCTCTGATGAAATCTCTGAACAGAGGGTGCGCTCTGTTTGGTCTTGACTTGAACTCTGGGTGGAACTGAACACCAACGAACCATGGGTGTACATTCTTCGGAAGCTCTACTATCTCAACAAGCTTTTCGTCAGGTGAAAGACCTGCAAGCATAAGACCCTTATCTTCAAGAAGCTTTCTGTATTCATTATTGAACTCCCAACGGTGACGATGACGCTCACGGATAAGATTCTGTGGTGCTGAATAGATCTCAGCACATCTTGAATTGTCTGCAAGCTTGCATGGATAAAGGCCAAGTCGCATCGTGCCGCCCTTTTCTGTGATATCCTTCTGTGAATCCATTATATCTATAACAGGATATGGAGTGTCACCAAACTCGGAAGAATTTGCCCCTTCCAGTCCTGCAACGTGTCTTGCGAACTCAACAACAGACATCTGCATACCGAGGCAGATACCGAACATTGGTATCTTATGTTCTCTTGCATATTTGATAGCTTCGATCATGCCCTCGATTCCTCTGTCACCAAAGCCGCCCGGTACGATTATGCCGTCGCAGCCATGGAGCATTTCAGCTACAGTGTTCTCATTGAGATTTTCAGACTGTATCCACTTGATATCAACTTCTGCGCTGTTCTCAAAACCGCCGTGACGGAGAGCTTCTGCTACGGAAAGATAAGCGTCCTCAAGCTCAACATACTTGCCAACAAGACCGATAGTCACTTTCTTGTTACAGCTATGAACTCTGCCTATCATTTCCTGCCACTCTTTAAGGTCTGGCTGTCTGCACTCAAGCTTAAGATGATGACAAACAACATCTGCAAGACCCTCTTTTTCAAGCCAGAGAGGCACTTCATAAAGTGATGGTGCTGTAAGATTCTGTATAACGTCCTCTGCTCTTACGTTGCAGAAAAGACCTATCTTCTGCTTCATGTCCTCAGGTATCTCCATTTCAGAACGAAGAACAAGGATATTAGGCTGAATACCTATGGAAAGCAATTCCTTTACGGAATGCTGTGTAGGCTTTGATTTAAGCTCCTTTGAGCCTGAGATATAAGGCAGCAGGCACACATGGATAAACACGGAATTTTCTCTTCCAAGCTCGATAGAAGCCTGTCTGATAGCCTCGAGGAATGGTGTGGACTCGATATCGCCAACTGTTCCGCCGATCTCTGTGATAACTATATCTGTGTCAGTTGATTTGCCTACTCTGTAAAGACGATCCTTTATCTCGTTGGTGATATGAGGAACGACCTGAACTGTGCCGCCAAGATAATCTCCTCTTCTCTCCTTATTAAGAACTGTCCAGTATATCTTACCTGTGGTAACATTTGAATTGATAGAAAGATTTTCGTCGATAAATCTCTCATAGTGACCAAGATCAAGGTCAGTTTCCGCACCATCGTCAGTTACGAAAACCTCACCATGCTGATAAGGTGACATTGTGCCTGGATCGACATTTATATACGGGTCAAATTTCTGAATGGTAACGCTGTAGCCCCTTGCTTTTAACAATCTTCCCAGTGACGCAGCGGTTATGCCCTTTCCAAGACCTGATACTACACCGCCTGTTACAAAGACATATTTTGTAGGCATATCATTTTTCCTCCATATATCAAAAATAAAACACAAAAAAATCAGGTGAGATCATGTGGACACAACTCACCTTTTCGCTCTTACTAATATCATAACAAATTTTTATACAAAAGGCAAGTGTTTTTTCTATTTTTCTCTGAATTTTTTATAAATTATCAAATAGCTGCAATAATCTCTTGTAAAATTGTTGTAAATTAAAGCGGTTTTATTTGATTTTATAAAAATTGAGGTAATTTTAAAGTCAAATTCGTACGAAATATATGTTGTAATTTGAGGTAAAATAGTATATACTATTATTGTATTATGCTTAAACGAGCTATAGACTTCCGGCTTGCTGACTTTAATCGGAAACGAGGTTTATTTTATGGACAACGACAACAAGAACACCTCCAACACTCAGGGAGATAAGGATTTACAGTCGCTAATATCCAATGCAATAGAAAATAGAAAGATACTTGATGCTTCAAACTCAAACGGACCTACGGGGGTCATACCTATCCCCTCAAAGGAACAGCAGAAAGCTGATCCGACACATGAGTCTGATCCAAAGCAGGATAAGACACCAAAAAAGAAAAAAGGCTGGAGCAAGAAGAAAAAGACGGGCATTGCTCTTGGAATAATATTTGTAGTATTCATTATTATAATTGCCATTATCGTAGGTTTGTTTTTCCACTACACAGGAATGCTCGACAGAACTAAAGACACTAAGATAAATTCAGGCAAAGCGCCTATAAATTCCAGCGAGCTCACAAGTGAGGCGGATACATTTGACGCAAAGGAAAAAGAGGACGAGCTTAAGGCTCAGCTACAAAAGCAGTCCTCCAAGATATCCAGCGAGGACGTAACGAACATTCTGCTCATTGGTGAGGATATCCGTGATACAGAAGAGGAGAGCCGTGGAAATACTGATGTTATGATGATAATTTCCATAAACACCAAGAACAAGACTATTACAATGACCTCCCTTATGCGTGATATGTACATTTACATGGCGCAGTTTGACGAGGGCAACAGGCTCAACAGCGCTTACTGGCACGGTGGCTGTGAGTATCTTGAACAGTGTATTGAGGATTATTTCGGTATCCAGATAGACAGATACGCAAGAGTGAATTTCTACTCATTTATAGATATAGTTGAGACTGTAGGCGGTATCGACATGGAAGTGTCAAAGGCTGAAGCCGAGGGCATGAAGAAGCCGATGGCTGAACAGAACAAATACCTTAAAAATAAGAAAGGCACTGACTATATAAGCAACGACATATTTGCGGGCAAGAGTGATGAGGATAAGGTAAAGCTTCATCTTAACGGAAATCAGGCACTTGCGTTTGCAAGGCTTAGATATGTAGGAAATTCCGACTATGAGCGTACCGAACGTCAAAGACGTGTTATCTCAGAGATCATAACCGAATCCAAGAAGCTCAGTCTTGTTCAGCTTGACAAGCTTCTGAACAAAGTCCTTCCTGAGATAAACACAGACCTTACTGATGGTGAGATCGCAAATCTGCTCCTCAATGCTTTTGACTATATGAAATATGATATCCAGCAGCTTAGAATACCTGCTGACGGCTATTTCACAAACGAAGTCATCTATAGCATGGACGTGCTTAATCCGGACTTTGCCGCAAACTCTGCGTTCATTCAATATATAGTTTACGGCAGTTGTAAAAACATTGACGAAGCTATCAAGCAGTATCAGGAAGAAAATGCTTACAACTACAGCTATGACACTGGGTATTACGGCTACTAACTGAATAATTGATATCCGCTTTCCTTTGGGGAGGGCGGATATTTTTTTGCTTCGTGCAAAAAATATAAAAAAATGGTTGACAAATACCCATAAGGGGTATATAATATATATGCAGTAAAAGATACCCCATAAGGGTATTTGATATAGTAAGGAGGCAAAAAACATGGACAACAGAAATGATAAAGAACTGTCATGCGGCTGCTGTGATACTTGCAGGCACAAGCACACTCCTCGTGATGATAAGGAAATAAAACAGCTAAAGAATAGGCTAAGCAGAGTTTCGGGACAAATAAACGGCATTATCAAAATGCTTGACGATAACCGCTACTGCGGAGATATACTCATTCAGGTTGCAGCGGTTGAAAGTGCAATGCAAAGCTTCGGCTATCTTATTTTGCAGGAACATATGAAGACCTGTATGACAGAGGAGATACAAAGCGGCAACACTGAAGTTGTCGATGAAGTACTAGAGCTTATGAAGAAGCTTAAATAGAAAGGCAAATATCTATGAAAAAGTTAAAATTCAATGTAACTGGCATGAGTTGTGCGGCGTGTCAGGCTCATGTGGAAAAGGCTGTGAGTAAGGTAGAGGGCGTAACGGACGTAAACGTGAACTTGCTTGCAAACAAAATGACGGTGGATCTTGACGAGGGCGTAACTAACGCTCAGGCGGTCATAAATGCTGTTGAAAGTGCAGGATATGGAGCAAGCGAGATAGGCGACAAAGAAAACAAAACTGCATCGCCTGTTGCGGCGGCTCAGGACGAAAGCAAAAAGATGAAGAAACGTCTGTGGTGGTCTGTGGGATTTTTGATACCGCTGTTCTATATTTGCATGGGACACATGGCGAACATACCTATACCTCCTATTTTTGCAGGGCACAAAAACATGATGATATATGCACTCACTCAGCTTTTGCTCACAGTGCCTATCATTGCAATAAACTTTCACTATTTTTCAAACGGCTTCAAAAATCTTATCCGCCGCTCCCCTAACATGGACAGCCTTATAGCTCTTGGTGCGGCGGCTTCATTCATATACAGTGTTTACGGCACTTACAGAATGGCTTACTTTATGGGCAGGGGCGACCTTGGCTCAGCACATGAGTACATGATGAATCTATATTACGAGTCATGCGGCATGATACTCACACTTATCACTGTGGGAAAATATCTTGAGGCTCGCTCAAAAAACAAGACGGCTGACGCTGTGAACAAGCTTGTGCGCCTTGCGCCTAAGACGGCAGTTGTTATCCGTGACAGCGAGGAGGTGGAAGTTCCTGCGGAAAACGTAATGGTGGGAGATGTATTCCTGCTCAAAGCTGGCTGGTCTGTGCCATGTGACGGAGTTCTTATTGATGGAAACTGCACTGTTGACCAATCTGCACTTACAGGCGAGAGCATACCTGTAGACAAGGCAGTGGGTGACAGAGTTATGAGTGCAAGCGTATCGGCTGGCGGTTTTGCTAAGGTAAGATGTGAGAAGCAAGCTAAAGACTCAACACTTTCACAGATAATCGCACTCGTTGAGGACGCTTCCGCTTCAAAAGCGCCTGTAGCAAGGCTTGCAGACAAAATAAGCGCTGTGTTCGTGCCTGTGGTTATAACTATAGCTATCATTTCACTGGTAGTATGGCTGCTGCTTGGATATAGCTTCGCATTTGCACTTAACATGGCAATATCAGTGCTTGTTATATCCTGCCCATGCTCATTGGGACTTGCAACGCCCACTGCAATAATGGTAGGAACGGGTAAAGCGGCACAGTTCGGTATCCTAATAAAATCCGCTGAAAGCCTTGAAACTGCTCACAGCATTGACACTGTTGTTCTTGACAAAACAGGAACTTGCACAGAAGGCAAGCCTGAGCTTATTTCAGCGCAAGCGTTTGGTGATTTTGATGTTTCAGAGCTTAAAAAGCTTTGTGGCTCGGCAGAAAGCGGTTCATCACACCCGCTTGCAAAGGCTGTTACAGGCCACTGCAAGACAAATGGCATTGAACTCTCCCCTGCTGAAAGCTACACAGAAACAGCAGGCGGTGGTATATCGGCTGTTGTTGAGGGCAGAGACGTTCTTATCGGTAACAAGCGGCTTATGGATAACAATGGAGTTGACATATCGATGGTTGAGGAGACGGCTCATGCTCATGCTGACAATGGTGAGATACCACTTTATGTAGCGATCGACAACAAGCTTGCAGGCATTCTGTTCATTGCAGACAAAATAAAAGAGACAAGTGCAGAGGCTATAGAGGGCTTCAAAAAGGCAGGCATTGAAACTGTAATGCTCACAGGGGACAACGAGAAAACAGCTAGAGCAATACAGAAAAAGCTTGGCATTTCACAAGTAAGATCACAGCTTATGCCTGAGGACAAGGCTACGATAATCAAAGAATTGCAGGAGCAAGGCAAAAAGGTAGCCATGATAGGCGACGGAATAAATGACGCTCCTGCCCTTACAACGGCAGATGTTGGAATAGCTATCGGTGCAGGACAGGATATTGCTATCGAATCAGCTGATATCGTGCTTATGAAAAGCGATCTGAATGACGCAGTTACGGCTGTCAAGCTCAGCAGGAGCGTTATGAAGAACATCAAGGAAAATCTTTTCTGGGCGCTTATTTACAACTCGCTTGGTATTCCGCTGGCGGCAGGAGTATTCTACGGCTTGCTTGGCTGGAAGCTCAATCCTATGTTCGGTGCAGCGGCAATGAGTTTAAGCTCAGTTTGCGTTGTGACCAATGCGTTAAGGCTCAATCTTTTTAAAAGTGGCAGAGAAAACAAAGCCGCAAAGGCTGAAATAAATACTAAAACGGAGGACGAAAAAATGAAAAAGGTAATGAAGATCGACGGCATGATGTGTTCACACTGCACAGGCACTGTAACGAAGGTGCTTAATGCGATAGACGGTGTTACAGCAGATGTTTCCCTTGAGGACAAGTGCGCTTACATCACACTTGACAAGGACGTGGCTGACGAGGTGCTTTCTAAGGCGGTGACGGACGCAGGGTATAAGGTAAAGGGGATAAAATAACGCAGATATTTTATCCCTCGCATAGTAATTGAGTATAAGTAAAAACGGTGGAGAGTGTTTGTCATTCTCCACCGTTTTATTATTTACGCTATTCCGTTTTGTCATCGGTTTTCTCTGCCATATCCTCCTGAATTATCGGCATTTCTACTATCGCCTTGAACATATCTCCGTCTATTTCGATATTGAAGATACCACCGCAGGCTTCCGTAAAGCTCTTTGATATGGATAATCCCAAACCGCTTCCGCCGTCTGTTCGTGACTTATCCCCTCGCACAAATCTTTCAAGTATCTCTTCCTCTGTGAAGTTTATCGGCGTTGCCGAAATGTTCTTCTCGGCAAATACTATTCTGTCCGCTTTTTTGTACACATCAAGGAATATCCTTGTGCCGTCCATAGAGTAATTCAAAGCGTTGTCAACAATGTTTTGGAACACTCTGTAAAGCTTGTCGCCGTCGCCCATTACCATTGCGCTGTCGGCATTTATGTTTATCTTTACTATCTTTCCACCGTCAGCTATCTTGTCCTCTGCGTCTGCGATGCACTGATTTAACAGCATCACAAAATCAAGCTTTGTTAGGTTTACATCAACGCCGCTTGTGGCTTTTGCTATGCTGAAAACGTCAGACACAATGCCTTTGAGCTTCTGCGCCTTTTTATCAAGTATCTTCACATAGCTCGAGGCTTCATCGTCAAGATCCATTTTCTTAAGCAGGTCGATATAGCTGATAATGGAAGTCAGCGGTGTTTTCAGGTCGTGTGAAACGTTTGTCACAAGCTCTATTTTCAAACGCTCCGATTGTATTTGCTGCTCCACCGACTCTCTCACCTTATCCTGAACTGAGTTGAGTTTTTCAGATTCAGCATACACTGGCGAAGTTTTTCTTATCTTGCCCTCATAAGGCTTTTCTTCTCCAAGGCTGTCTATCTGTTTGCTAAGCTTTGAAAGCTGTGAGAAGTCACGGAGCATTGATATACACAGAACAATTTCTACCGCCAACAAAATTAACATCGTCAATCGACTAGACATCACAACAAAAATTCCAACGAATATAAGTATGAACTTCCAAGTAAGCTTTATTCCAAGTGGAAGGCCATGAAAATAGTGATACAGTGATGTTTCCTTATACTTGCGCCATAGGAACTTACATAATCTGCAAATAAGGCTTTCTTTGAATATGCTTCTTGTCTTTATCTTGCCAACAAACTCCATAAGCGAGCCGAAGCCTGCAAAATATGCCAATGCAAACAATGCTACAGCAAGGATATTTCTGAAAACGGAATTAGCCAAAGCATTGTCAAAAATATTTTTTGTGATGCTCACATAATAATTCCAGCAGGAGCCAAATACAAAAGCAAATGTAATAGCCAATACCATTAGGATAAGGTAAACTTCCGTTGGCACTTTTTTTAGAAAATTGCCTTGCTTCCAGCGTTCAACGCTCTCAGGCTCTGCATTATATGCACAGATCAGGAGCAGATAGCACACAAGCATAAATTCAATAACGCCAAAAACGATCACAAAAAGCTTTGCACGATACATATCATTCAAAGCCTCGGTGTATTCCTTTTCCATTGCCGTAAGCTTTTCAGCTTTCGGTGCAAAGAATACCGTTATACCTGAATCGTCATTGTCTGTCGCTTTGTAATCAGGCAGGTCATAGAGGTTTTCACATTTTGCCCATGTGTTTCCGTAATCGTCCTCATAATAATATCTGCCGTTGTCATAGTCATAGTATTCATTGCCGTCATCAGTGTCATAATCGTCACCAATTTCTTCATCTTCAAGCCTGTCGGAATATTTCAGACCGTTTTTCAAATCAAGACCTTTAATAACATTATATCTTGAGTCTACATTATAGAAAGCTATTGGATCATAATTGCCGTAATTGTAAAAATATCTGCCGTAGTTATCATAATAACTTCCTCCTACGGGCACAAGATTGTCGGCATAAAACTCTTCTGTCACGTTATCCTGATACTCCGCTGTATTGTAATAGTAATCAACTATCTGTCCCGATGAAGTTCTGTCGCTCATGACCTCGTTATCACGGCGGAGTATATAGTTTTTGTGCGACGATTTAAAAGCTTTTATCTTATCCGTTTCGCTGTCATAATTTTCTATATCTTTTATATTTGACAGATATCTTGTTTCGCCATTTTGAGTAATCCCCACATAGTAATCAAACTGACTGTCAACAAGCCGTATACCGTCTTCTGTCTTTTTGTATTTATAGCGGTTGTAATCAAGATAATTCAGATAGTCATTGAGCAGGTGTCTAGGCTGAGTGTAATTCTGATCCTCATCAACATATCTGAGATAAGCCGAAGCTGTAACGCACAGTTCCTCATACATTTCATTGGAAGCCAGCTTATAGCTTTCTGATTTAAGATAAGACTTACTGCTGCTGTCAGCATGGCTGTTAGCATACAACACAAAAGACAAGCAAAAGCCGCCTGCAATAACACAGGCAACGATAAATGCAATAATTCTCGTCTTTTTTGCTGAGAATATCTTAAACCATTCTGCCTTCTCAAATTTTCTCGATTTTATAGC
>OGKG01000725.1_pt1 | contig 42210 bp, 36 predicted proteins | sample 1572201 | NCBI WGS metagenome assembly OGKG01 (sample SAMEA2582146, study PRJEB24529) | metagenome | biome: Human gut stool | place: China | collected 2011 | reverse complement strand
CTGATGTAGATCCGGTTGGAGCATGTGTCGGTATGAACGGTGCACGTGTCAATGCGATCGTCAACGAGCTTCGCGGTGAGAAGATCGATATCATCACATGGAACGAGAATCCTGCAATGCTCATTGAGAATGCATTAAGTCCTGCAAAAGTTATCTCTGTTATCGCTGATGCAGAAGAGAAAGCAGCAAAAGTAGTCGTTCCGGATTACCAGTTATCACTTGCAATCGGTAAAGAAGGACAGAACGCAAGATTAGCTGCAAGATTAACCGGATTCAAGATCGATATCAAGAGTGAGACACAGGCAAGAGAAGCCGGAGACTTCTTTGATTATGAGAACGAGTACGAAGATGACGAATACTATGAGGAAGATGGCGAGTACAATGATGCAGACTATCAGGAGAATACAGAGTATTCCGAGGAGAATTAATCGAGGATAGCAGAATATGGCAAATAAAAAGATTCCGATGCGTCAATGCATAGGCTGCGGTGAGATGAAGCCTAAGAAAGAAATGATACGAGTCATTAAGACAGCGGAAGATGAGATAATATTAGATACAACCGGTCGGAAAAATGGCAGAGGTGCATACATTTGTCCTGGAAACGAATGTCTGCAGAAAGCAATTAAGTGTAAAGGTTTAGAACGCTCATTTAAAATGCCGATTCCAAAAGATGTATACGAAATGCTGACAAAGGAGATGGAAGAATTTGAAACCAGATAAAGTTTTATCCATGTTGGGAATTGCAGCAAAATCCGGTAGTGTCGTAAGTGGTGAGTTTTCGACGGAGAAAGCAGTCAAAGAAGGCAGAGCATACCTTGTGATCGTGGCAGGCGATTCCTCCGATAACACGAAAAAGATGTTTACCAATATGACCGATTTTTATGAGGTGCCAATGTATGTTTATTCAGACAAAGAAGCATTGGGACACTGTATTGGAAAAGAGTTTCGCGCATCACTTGCAATTGTAAATGAAGGGCTTGCCCATTCCGTGGAAGACAAATTGAAACAGACAATAACAACTGAATAATGGAGGAGTCAAAAACATATGGCAAAAATGAGAGTTCATGAACTTGCAAAAGAGTTAGAAATAAAATCACAGGAAATTATAGAAAGCTTAAGCGGTACCGAGTACGAGATCAAGTCTGCAAGCAGCAACATTGATGATGCTGCGCAGGAGATCATCCGTAAAAAGTACAAGAAAGCTGCAGCACCGAAGGCTGAGGAGAAAGCCCCGGCAGAGAAAGCGGTACCGAAAGCAGAAAAAGCTTCTGCAGATAAAAAATCTGCAGAAAAAGCGCCGGAAGTAAAAGCTGCCCCTGCAAAGGCTGAGGAGAAAAAGGAAGCACCGGAAGCGAAAGCAGAAGGAAACAAAGCAGCAGAGGCTGAGCATGAGAGACCTAAGAAAAAGTCAAGCATCACAGCAGTGTTCAATGCACAGTATAGCAAACAGGGTGCACCTCATGGCAATAACAGAAGACCAAACCAGGGCGCAAAAAGCGGCAGACCACAGGATGGCAGACGTCCGGGAAATGACCGTGGCGACAGACCGGCTGGTCAGGCAAAACCTTCCATGTCTGGAAACGACATGAGAAAGTATTTTGACAGCCTGATCAATCCAAATGCTGCAAAAGAGACCGAAAACAAAGCTCCAAAAGCAGAGGAAGCCAAGGCAGAAACCGCACAGAGCGCACCGGTAACACAGGAGCGCGTGTTCAAAAAACCAACAGAGAACGTATACGAGCAGATGCGTCAGCAGGAGAAAGCTTCCAGACCAAATCAGGACAACAGACGTCCACAGGGAGACCGCCCGGCAAGAAACGGACAGAACGGTGGCTACAATAACCGTGCAAACGGTGACAGACCAGCCCGCCCACAGGGAGACCGTCCATACAGAAATAATAATGGCGAAGGTGGATATAATAACCGTAACAATGGTGACAGACCAGCCCGTATGCAGGGAGATAACCGCGGACAGAGACCAAATGGTGGAAACCAGAGACCATTTAACAATGGCAGACCGGGTCAGGGCTTCAATCAGGGAGACCGTAACGGAGGACGTAATAACTTCCGTGGAAAAGACAACGGTGGAAGATTAGACCGCGAGATCGACAAGTTCAATAAGGATTCTGCACCATTGGCAGAGGAGATGCGCGGCAAAGAGACACGCGAGAGAGAACGTGACAATAAGAACCGCAACGGAAAACAGCGTGGCGATTATGACGTTTTAGGAAGCAAGAAGCAGGAGCGTTTTGTAAACTTAGAGAAGAATGGCGGCAAGAAGAAACCACAGCAGCAGCCACAGCCAAAACAGGAAGAAGATACAATTAAGACATTAGTTCTTCCAGAGAAGCTTACGATCAAAGAACTTGCTGATAAGATGAAAGTACAGCCGGCAGTGATCGTAAAGAAATTATTCTTAAAAGGAACTATGGTAACGGTAAATCAGGAGATCGACTACGATCAGGCAGAAGAGATCGCATTAGAGTTCAACTGCATCTGTGAACCGGAAGAGAAGATCGATGTGATCGCAGAACTCTTAAAAGAGGAAGATGATGCAGAAGAGACATTAGTGGCACGTCCACCGGTTGTATGTGTCATGGGACACGTTGACCACGGTAAAACTTCCCTTCTGGATGCAATCCGTTCTACCCGTGTGACAGACAGAGAGGCAGGCGGTATCACACAGCATATCGGTGCTTCGGTTGTATCTATCAACGGACAGAAAATCACATTCTTAGATACACCAGGTCATGAAGCATTTACTGCAATGCGTATGCGTGGTGCAAATTCGACAGATATTGCAATCTTAGTTGTCGCAGCAGACGATGGTGTAATGCCACAGACTGTAGAAGCGATTAACCATGCAAAGGCTGCCGGAGTAGAGATTATTGTTGCAATCAATAAGATTGATAAACCAAGTGCAAATATCGAGCGTGTAAAACAGGAGTTATCCGAGTACGAACTCATTCCGGAAGACTGGGGCGGAAGCACTATTTTCTGTCCGGTATCTGCTCATACAAAAGAGGGTATCGACAACTTGTTAGAGATGATCCTTTTAACAGCAGAAGTACTTGAGTTAAAAGCAAATCCAAACCGTAAAGCAAGAGGTCTTGTCATCGAGGCACAGCTTGATAAGGGACGCGGTGCAGTTGCAACTGTATTAGTACAGAAAGGTACTTTAAGAGTCGGTGATCCGATCGCCTGCGGAAGCTGCTTTGGTAAAGTCCGTGCGATGATCGATGATCAGGGAAGAAGAGTAAAAGAAGCAGGTCCGTCTACTCCGGTTGAGATCCTTGGTTTATCCGCAGTTCCGGAAGCAGGAGAGACATTTGTTTCCACTGATTCCGAGAAAGAGGCAAGAGCATTTGCAGATACCTACATTTCCGAGAGCAAGAATAAGCTGATCGAAGATACAAAAGCAAAGATGTCCTTAGACGATCTGTTCTCACAGATCCAGTCTGGAAATGTAAAAGAATTAAATATTATCGTAAAAGCAGACGTACAGGGTTCTGTGGAGGCAGTAAAACAGAGTCTTGTAAAACTGTCAAACGAGGAAGTTGTTGTAAAAGTCATCCATGGTGGTGTAGGTGCGATCAACGAATCCGATATCATCTTAGCATCCGCTTCCAACGCGATCATCATTGGATTTAACGTTCGTCCGGACCCGACTGCAAAAGTGACAGCCGACAGAGAGAACGTAGATGTACGTCTCTACAAAGTCATTTACAATGCAATCGAAGATGTAGAGGCTGCCATGAAGGGTATGTTAGATCCAGTATACGAGGAGAAAGTACTTGGTCATGCAGAAGTAAGACAGATCTTTAAAGCATCCGGAGTTGGTAACATCGCAGGTTCTTATGTCCTTGACGGTGTATTCCAGAGAGGCTGCAAAGTCCGTATTTCCCGTGAGGGAACACAGATTTTTGAAGGAAATCTTGCATCCTTAAAGAGATTCAAAGATGATGTGAAGGAAGTAAAAGCAGGATACGAATGTGGTCTTGTATTTGAAGGATTTAATGATATTGCTGAGCTTGATATTGTGGAAGCATATACCATGGTAGAGGTTCCTAGATAAAAAAGAGGCATAAATATGAGAAAAAACAGTATTAAAAATACCAGGATCAATGGAGAAGTCCAGAAAGAATTAAGTAACATTATCCGTGGTGAGATCAAAGACCCGCGCATTAATCCACTGACAAGTGTAGTTGCAGTGGAGGTAGCTCCGGATCTGAAAACCTGTAAGGCATATATCAGTGTCTTAGGAGATGAAAAATCCCAGCAGGATACGATCCGTGGCTTAAAGAGTGCAGAGGGTTATATCAGAACCATGCTTGCAAAGAGCATTAACCTGAGAAACACACCACAGATCACCTTTATCTTAGACCAGTCCATTGAATATGGTGTCAAAATGTCAAAAATGATCGATGATGTAACCAAAGATATCGCAGATAAGACAGAGGAATAGAGATGACAAACTTTGATGTTTATCTGGCAGACGCCAAAACAGTTGCCATTGCAGGTCACGTCAGACCGGATGGCGACTGCGTCGGCTCCTGCCTCGCTACATACAATTACATTAAAAACTATTTTCCACATGTGAAGGTCGATCTTTACTTAGAGCCGATCCCGAATATTTTCAAGTTTATGAAGCGTTCGGAAGAGATCCAGAGTGAGTGGCCGGATGACAGGAAATATGATCTGTTTATCGCACAGGACTGCGGTGATGCAAAGCGTCTTGGCAATGCTGCAAAGTATTTTGAATCGGCAGAACATACGATCTGTGTGGATCATCATGTGAGCAATCAGAACTTTGCAGAACATAACTATATTTTCCCAGATGCAAGCTCCACCTGTGAACTGATCTTTGAACTGCTTCCGAATGAGCGCATTGACCGGGAAATCGCAGAATGTATCTACACCGGAATGGTGCATGATACCGGTGTTTTCCAGTATTCCTGCACTTCCAGAAAAACGATGGAGATCGCAGGAAAGCTTATCGAAAAAGGAATTAACTTCCCAAAGATAGTCGACGAGACATTCTTTACGAAAACGTATAACCAGAACCGCATTATGGGACTTGCCCTGATGAAAAGTGTTCTGCATCTGGACGGAAAGTGCATTTCCAGTGTCATCACGAAGCAGGAGATGGAAGAGTATGATGTGCTTCCAAAGCACTTAGATGGGATCGTCAGTCAGCTCAGGGTGACAAAAGATGTGGAAGTTGCCATCTTTTTGTATGAGTTAGAGGATGGAGAATTTAAGGTCAGCACAAGATCCAAAGAACTTGTTGACCTGTCAGAGATCGCTGTGAAGTTTGACGGCGGCGGTCATGTGAGAGCTGCAGGTTTTTCCATGAAGGGAGAACCGGAGCAGATCATCGAAGCTATTTTGGAAGAAGTGAAAAAACAGCTATAGAAAATAATGAAGAAAAAGGATACACTATGGTCAACGGAATCATTAATGTATATAAAGAAAAAGGGTATACATCTTTTGATGTAGTGGCAAAACTCCGTGGTATCTTTAAACAGAAAAAAATCGGACACACAGGGACACTCGATCCGGATGCGGAAGGGGTGTTGCCTGTGTGTCTTGGTAAAGCCACAAAAGTCTGTGATCTGCTCACTGATAAAAGCAAAGAATATGAGGCAGTGCTCTTATTGGGAAAGGTGACAGATACCCAGGATATCACCGGTACAGTGCTGGAGGAGAAAGATGTGAAGGTGACAGAGGAAGCCGTGAGGGAGACAGTCCTTTCTTTTGTGGGGGACTATATGCAGATCCCGCCGATGTATTCCGCACTGAAAGTGAACGGAAAGAAATTGTGTGATCTGGCAAGGGAAGGAAAAACGGTGGAGCGGCAGGCTAGACCGGTAAAGATCTTATCCATTGATATTTTAGACATTGCGCTGCCGCGTGTGCGTATGCGTGTGCATTGTTCGAAGGGAACCTATATTCGTACTTTGTGTCAGGACATTGGAGAAAAACTTGGCTGTGGTGGCTGTATGGAGGCACTTCTCCGCACACAGGTGTCCGAGTTTTTCTTACAGGATGCCTTAAAGATCGGAGAGATCGAGCAGCTTGTAAAAGAGTGCACGAAAGACATTCCACCGGAAAAATGGAACGCGGCATGTTTTCCGTTTGTACGGTCTGTGGATTCTGTTTTTTTACAGTATCAGAAAGTAACCGTGGCTGAGCAGTTTGCAAAAGTATTATATAATGGAAACCGGATTGAGCCGGAGATGATCTGTGCATTTGATCCGTCTATGCAGCAAAACCCAATCAGAATTTATGATGAAAAGGATCACTTTATCGGAATTTATGAATTCCAGCAGGAGCGGGGGAACTTCAAACCTGTAAAAGTGTTTATGGAAGAATGAAATATATAAGAAATACACTGGATTTTCATGTGGAGGAGCCGACGGTTATTTCGCTTGGAAAGTTCGACGGTATCCATAGAGGACATGAACTTTTAATGGAAAAACTTGCACAGAAAAAAGAAGAAGGCTTAAAGGCAGCTATTTTTACGTTTGATATCCCACCGAAAAAGAATGTGGAGCATATTGAGACGAAGGTGCTGACGACCAATGAGGAGAAAATGCATATTTTTGAAAGCATCGGGATAGACTATCTCATCGAGTGCCCGTTTACAAAAGAAGTGATGTGCATGGAGCCGGAAGATTTTATCTCTATGCTGGTTGAAAAATTAAACGTGAAATGCATTGTGGCAGGTGAGGATTTTCATTTCGGACACAACAGACGCGGTGATTATCAGATGTTAAAAAAATATGCACCGGTTTACGGCTATGAGGCACTCATCCTCTCCAAAATGAAAGAGGACGAGCGTGATATCAGCAGTACGTTTGTCCGGGAAGAAATCATGGCAGGAAATATCGAAAAAGCCAATCATCTGCTGGGCTACCGTTATTTTGTGACAGGAATGGTAAAACACGGCAACCAGATTGGAAGAACGATCGGGATTCCAACGATCAACCTGATTCCACCGGAAGAGAAGCTGCTTCCGCCATTCGGCGTTTATGTGACAGAAGTTTATATTGACGGCAGAAAGTATTACGGTGTCACGAATGTGGGATGCAAGCCAACGATTGAGGGGCATAATCCGGTCGGAGTGGAGACACATCTGCTTGATTTTAAGGAAGATGTCTATGAAAAGGTAGTGACAGTCGAGTTTTTAGACAGAATCCGGGCAGAGCGTAAGTTTGAAAGCATCGAAAAACTTCAGGAACAGATGATGAATGATATTGCTTTTACAAGAACTTTTTTTGAAAAAAAGGAAAGTTAATTTTGAACAGACTACAAATGTTACAGAGATGTTACAAAAATATTATTGACATTGTAATAAACGACTGTTATACTGTAAAAAGTTTGAGAGTAATATTAAGAAATTTATTGCAGGGACATGCAGATGTTCAGGAGGTTTTATGAAATCCAAATATATCAGAGCAATATGTCTTGGAGCAGCCGGATTACTAGTTATTTCCACTGCAGCAATTAATAATTCAAAACAGACAGAGGATGTGGCAGAACAGACTGTTGCCACAGCATCCGTAATGGAAGAGGACTCAGAGACGATTGATACAGGTGTGACAGCCGGTATTGCAAGTGTCACAGCAGAGGCACTCGCAAGTGATGAGGTCACAGCAACCGTTTCTGATACAGATACAGAACTTACTGCTGCAGCACAGGAGGAAGTGTCATCCGTATATGGATATACGAATCTTGGAATCGCAGTGGTTGATTCCGGTAACTTAAATGTCCGCGAGGCACCGGGAACCGATGCAACACTTGTCGGTAAGATGCCAAACCATGCAGCATGCGAAGTGCTTGGTGTGGACGGAGAATGGACGCAGATTCAGTCCGGTGAGGTAACCGGTTATGTGAAGTCAGAATATCTGGTAACCGGAAATGAAGCAGCGGCCATGGCAGAGCAGGTAAAAGAGACCGTTGCCAAGGTTACAACAACAACGCTTTATGTGAGAGAAGAACCAAATACTGACTGCAGCATTGTAACTTCCATGCCAATGGGCGAGGAATTAGAGGTTGTAGAGCAGTTAGATGGCTGGGTAAAGGTAAGTATCGACAGTGATGAGGGATATGTATCCGCAGACTATATTGAGATCAATACTGAGCTTCCGACAGCTATGACTATGACGGAAGTAAGATACGGACAGGGAGTCTCGGATGTCCGTGTGGATCTGGTATCTTATGCATGCCAGTTCGTGGGAAATCCTTATGTGTGGGGTGGTACAAGCCTGACAAGAGGTGCTGACTGCTCAGGTTTTGTCATGAGTGTATTTGCAAACTATGGTGTTTCACTGCCACATTCTTCCGGTTCACAGGCAGGATGTGGAACAAGTATTTCTGCGTCAGAAGCCCAGCCGGGAGATTTATTCTTCTATGGTAATGGAAGCAGGATCAATCATGTGGCAATCTATATTGGCAACGGACAGGTGGTGCATGCAAGTTCACCTCGTACCGGAATCAAAATCTCTGGTGCATACTATCGTAATCCGGTAAAAGTAGTCCGAGTTTTACAGGATTAAATTATAAAAATTTATATTTACAAACACAGAAGGACTGTGTTATACTATGCAAGCATGAGTTTAGCCCATATTCGGTAGATGGACACTCCGACCTTTTACTGAGTATCATGTTTTATTGGGCGATTAAGAATAAGAAGGAGGATCATAACATGATCGCAAAAGAAAAGAAACAGGAAATTATCGCTAAATACGGCAGAACAGCAAATGATACTGGATCTCCAGAGGTACAGGTAGCTCTTTTAACAGCTCGTATCACAGAGTTAACAGATCATTTAAAAGAGAACCCAAATGATCATCATTCCAGAAGAGGTCTTCTGAAAATGGTAGGTCAGAGACGTGGTTTACTTGCTTACTTAAAGAAAATTGATATCGAGAGATATCGTGCACTGATCGACAGCTTAGGCTTAAGAAAATAGTGAGCGCAAGCAGAATAGAGCGGAGTTTTCACCGCTCTATTTTTTTGCTTGTATATTCTGGTTATTTTTAGTACAATGAAATGAGGCAGGAGTCTAAATACCCGAGACCACTGAAGGGTGCATGACTAAAGGGCGTGTACGGTTCAGTAGTTTCGGTACTTCTGTTTCAGTCACACAGTATGCTGTGGCGTATACAAAATTTAAAGGAGAGAAAACATGTATAAAAGTTTTTCAATGGAACTTGCCGGCAGAACTCTTACTGTAGATATCGGAAGAGTATGTGCACAGGCAAATGGCGCTGCATTGATCAAGTATGGTGAGACAACTGTATTATCTACTGTAGTAGCATCAGACAAGCCAAGAGATGGAGTAGATTTCTTCCCATTAAGCGTAGAGTTTGAGGAGAAGATGTACGCAGTAGGAAAGATCCCGGGTGGATTCAATAAGAGAGAGGGAAAAGCGTCTGAGAATGCAATCCTTACTTCCCGTGTTATCGACCGTCCTATGAGACCGTTATTCCCGAAAGATTATCGTAATGATGTTACATTAAATAACATGGTAATGTCCGTAGATCCTGAGTGCCGTCCTGAGGTTGTTGGTATGATCGGTTCTGCACTTGTAACTACGATGTCTGATATCCCATTTGACGGTCCATGTGCTATGACACAGATGGGTATGGTAGATGGAGAATTTATCGTAAACCCTTCCCAGAAAGTATGGGATGAGGGAGATCTGCAGTTAACAGTTGCTTCTACAAGAACCAAAGTTATTATGATCGAGGCAGGAGCTAACGAGATCCCGGAAGATAAGATGATCGAAGCAATCTACAAATGTCATGACATTAACCAGACTGTTATTGCATTTATGGACAAGATCGTTGCAGAATGTGGCAAACCAAAACATGAGTACACAAGCTGTGCAATCCCGGATGAGATGTTTGCAGCAATGAAAGAGATCGTAACTCCGGAAGATATGGAGAACGCTGTATTTACAGATGAGAAACAGAAACGTGAAGAAAACATCCGCCAGATCACAGATAAACTGGCAGAGGCATTTGCTGACAACGAGGAATGGCTTGCAGTTTTAGGCGAGGCAGTTTACCAGTATCAGAAGAAGACCGTTCGTAAGATGATCTTAAAAGACCATAAGCGTCCGGATGGCCGTGCAATCAACCAGATCCGTCCATTGGCGGCAGAGGTGGATCTGATCCCTAGAGTACATGGTTCTGCTATGTTTACACGTGGACAGACACAGATCTGTGATGTTGTTACTTTAGCTCCATTATCTGAAGTACAGAAGATCGATGGACTTGATGCGAATGTTACAACTAAGAGATATATTCATCAGTACAATTTCCCTGCATACTCTGTAGGTGAGACAAAAGTATCCCGTGGTCCGGGACGCCGTGAGATCGGACATGGAGCACTTGCTGAGAAAGCACTTGTTGCAGTACTTCCTTCTGAAGAGGAATTCCCATATGCAATCCGTGCCGTATCCGAGACATTTGAGTCTAACGGATCTACTTCCATGGCATCTACCTGTGCATCCTGTATGGCACTTATGGCTGCAGGTGTGCCGATCAAATCCATGGTAGCAGGTATTTCCTGTGGTCTTGTAACTGGTGATACAGATGAGGATTACATCGTATTAACAGATATTCAGGGACTGGAAGACTTCTTCGGAGACATGGACTTTAAAGTAACCGGTACTCATAAGGGTATCACAGCTATCCAGATGGATATTAAGATCCATGGTCTGACAAGACCTATCGTAGAGGAAGCGATTGCAAGAACACGTGAGGCAAGACTTTACATCATGGACGAAGTAATGTCCAAAGCGATCTCTGAACCTCGTAAAGAAGTTGGAGCATATGCACCTAAGATCATCCAGATTCAGATCGATCCAAATAAGATCGGTGATGTAGTTGGTCAGAAGGGTAAGACAATCAATGAGATCATTGCCCGCACAGATGTTAAGATTGATATTACCGATGAAGGTGCAGTATCTGTATGTGGAACAGACAAAGAGAAAATGGCACAGGCAATTGATATGATTAAGACGATCACAACTGATTTTGAGGAAGGACAGATCTTCACAGGAACCGTTGTAAGTATCAAAGAGTTTGGTGCATTTATCGAGTTCGCTCCTGGAAAAGAGGGAATGGTACACATTTCCAAGATTTCCAAAGAGAGAATCAACCGCGTAGAGGATGTACTTACTTTAGGCGACAAAGTAACTGTTGTATGCCTTGGAAAAGACAAGATGGGAAGAATCAGTTTCTCTATGAAGGATGTTCCGGAGAACAACTAAGTAATTCATAAAAATCCAGTAGTTTCATATATTTAAGAAAGAGGTGTTTCTCTAAAGTATCACTTTAGGGAACACCTCTTTTTGTCACTTACCGTTTTTCGGTTTCATATATTGATAGAAAAAAGGAATTCCTATGGATCGGGTAAAAAGGATCATTCATTGTGATTGTGCATATAAAATGGGGCTAAACGGAAAAAATATCACCGTGGCAGTTATGGATACGGGGATTGCTCCTCATATCGATTTTGACCAGAGAATTTTGCATTTTGAGGATTTCTGCCAGAAGAAACTCACAGCTTATGACGACAACGGACATGGAACGCATGTCGCAGGGATTATCGGCGGAAGCGGACTGATGTCAAAGGATAAGCGTGGTGTAAGACTGCTTAGCGGGGTGGCACCAAGGGCGCAGTTTGTTGTGTTAAAAGTACTGGATAAAAAAGGAAACGGCGTGACCAGTCATGTGTTAGAGGGGATGGACTGGCTTTTAAAAAACCGGGAGAAGTATCAAGTGAAAATTTTAAATATATCGGTTGGAATGATGGCAAGTGCAGGAAAAAGCGAGCAGGAGCAGTTACTTCATGCCGTGGATGAGGCCTGGAATCAGGGCATTATGGTGGTGACGGCTGCGGGAAATAACGGACCGAAAGAAAATTCAGTAACAATTCCCGGTATTTCCAGAAAAGTGCTTACAGTCGGAAGCTGGGATGACAATGTGACGGAGACAGGAAACAGTGGACGGCTGACAAAAAACTACAGCGGTTTTGGACCAACGGAATGTTGTATTGTGAAGCCGGAAGTGCTTGCACCGGGAACCAATGTGAAAAGCTGCAGCAAAGATGCGAGGGGATACGTGGTAAAAAGCGGTACCTCCATGGCGGCTCCGGTGGTGTCAGGAGCAATCGCACTCGCATACCAGAAACATCCGGACTATACGCCGGCAGATATGAAATTAAAACTTTATGAGAGCGTATATCCAAGAGGGGAGCAGATTGGCAGAAAATGCTGGGGGATGCTACACGTGAATAACCTTGTAGTTTGACATTTTTTGGGTATGAGATTAGAATAATGGGAAAGGGGCGATAAATACAGATGAAAAAAATAGCACATTTATTATTAGGAAGATTTTCAATCGTTGCAGTTTCCATTATTCTCCAGTTTTTCTGGCTTGTAATGGTCATGTATCAGTTCAGTTATCAGTTCACATATGCAAATCTTGCGATCAGGACAATCGCAATTATTGTGGTGCTTGTGATCGTAAACCGTTGGACGAATCCGGCAAATAAACTTTCGTGGACATTTATTATCCTGTTGTCCCCGGTGCTTGGACTATTATTATATATGATTTTTGGCAGATCAAGTCTTACGAAGAAAACACAGGAACGTATGGATTCCGTGAACCGGGAGGTGAGTGCATGCCTTTATCAGACGCCGGAAATCAAGGAACAGTTGGAAAAAGAGGATATATCTGTGTACCGTCAGTCGAAATATATCAATGACTGGGCTGGATTCCCGCTTTACCACCATACTTCCACGAATTATTACCGTTGTGGAGAGGAAATGTTTCCGGATATGCTTGCAGAATTAGAAAAGGCAGAGCATTTTATTTTTCTGGAATATTTCATTATAGATGAGGGAACTATGTTCGACAGCATTGTGGATGTGCTGGAACGCAAAAGCAAAGAGGGCGTGGATGTCAGACTGATTTATGACGATATTGGCTGCATCAATACGCTTCCACCGAAGTATTATAAGAAGCTTCAGGAGAAAGGAATCAAATGCGCAGCATTTAATCCATTCCGTCCGATCATGTCGGTTGTGATGAATAACAGAGATCACCGGAAGATTTTTGTTGTCGACGGAAAAGTTGGATTTACCGGAGGAATCAACCTTGCGGACGAATATATTAACAAGGCATCGAGATTTGGCTACTGGAAGGACACCGGAATCCGTCTCGAAGGAGAGGCGGTCTGGAGCATGACGGTCATGTTCCTTGAAATGTGGAATTATATCAATCATTCCAGCGAAGATTATAAGCAGTTTATGCCTCAGGTATATCAGAGCGAACCTTTTAAGGAAGACGGCTATGTACAGCCATACGGAGATACGCCGCTAGATCATGAGACGGTAGGAGAAAATATTTACCTGAATATTATTAATCACGCCGAACATTATGTATACATTTTCACACCATATCTGATCATTGATAATGAGATGCTTGTGAGCCTTTGCAATGCAGCAAAAAGAGGTGTGGATGTCCGGATCGTGACACCGGGAATCCCGGATAAGAAGATGGTATATCTTCTGACGCAGTCCCACTACGAGCCGTTGCTCAAATGTGGTGTGAAGATCTACCAGTATACACCGGGCTTTATCCATGCCAAGAGTTTTCTCTGTGATGATAAGATCGGAACTGTTGGAAGCATCAATCTCGATTACCGTAGTCTGTACCTGCATTTTGAGTGCGGTGTGTTTATGTATAAAACGAAAGCACTTGTACAGTTAAAGCAGGACTGCATGGATACATTTGCCCAGTCTGAGGAGATGACACTGGAGTTCTGTAAAAATCAGAATGTGTTTATTCATGTATTTCAGGGCATGATGCGTCTGTTTGCGCCACTGTTATAGCGATGATTATCTATGTAAGACAGAGCCGCAAATATAACAAGCGTCGAGCGGTTTACGGCAGATACATCCGCAGCGATACCATAAAGTAGTCCTTATAGACAGCGGCGGCAACATCCTCGCTGCATAAAATATCTACAGCTCCAAGCTCCCTGTCACCGAGTTTATAGACAGCACGCCCAATCACATCACCGGATGTAACCGGAGCCTCGGCAAATTCCGGTAATTCCAGTTCTTTTGTGATGCCGGAGAGGTCGGAACCGTCGGTCACCACATATTGAAATGGGGAGCGGTAACAAAGCGTTACTTCGTCAGAAGTTCCTTTTTTCAAAGGCAGAGGTGAAAGCGTATCGGTATTCTCATCAGAGTAGATCCGGCATTTGGAGAAACCATAATTTAAAAGTGAGGCTGCATCCGCAAACCGGACTTTGAAATCCGGGGCAGCCATGACAACTGCAATCAGTTCCATTCCGTCTTTTACCGCAGTGGCAGAGACACAGTATTTTGCAAGGCTGGTGGAACCGGTTTTTAATCCGGTTGCATATTGGTACTGGCGGATCAGTTTATTTGTGTTTGCAAGACCAAATTCCTCAGAACCACGCCTTGTGACGTGTGTGATCGTATCCATCCAGATAGTGGAATAGTCGTGGATCTGGGGATATTTGATGGTCAGCTCTCTGGACATGAGCGCGACATCATAGGCGCTCGTCATATGTCCGTCAGTATCTAATCCACAACAATTTACAAAAGTAGTATCATTCATGCCAAGCCCTTTGGCGCGTTCGTTCATTTTCTCAACAAAGGCAGCTTCACTGCCGCAGATAAATTCAGCCATGGCAACGCAGGCATCATTCGCACTTGCGACGCTGATGCACTTGATCATGGTATCTACCGTCTGCGTTTCATTCGGCTCCAAAAAGACCTGTGAGCCTCCCATACTTGCTGCATATTCGGATACAGTGACCGTGTCATCCAAAGAAATCTGACCGGATTCGATCGCATCAAAAATAAGGATCAGTGTCATGATTTTTGTGATGCTCGCCGGATGGAGCATGGTATGGGAATCTTTTTCATAAAGGATTGTTCCGGTGGAGGCTTCCATGAGAACAACACTTGGCGCAGACAGATTGAGAATGTCAGAATTTTCAGATGTCTGGCTGGATTCCTCCGGCGTCTCGGAAAGGATGAAGGTGTTCTCAAGTGAAATATTATTTTTCGGAAAAATATTGTCCTGACATAAAAAATGATATGGTGACAGGAACGGAAAACTGCTTGCAAAAAGCATGTTGGCGGACAAAAGGGCAGAGAATATAAGGTGCATGAAAAGATACCTCCGAAGGTTGTTGATTTTGTATATCGCAGATCGTCGGATGAAAAATACTGCGACGTTTCTACTTCATTTTAGAGAGAGAACCTGTACATTATGCTTGCTTTTTTTCATTTTTCCATATAAAATTGATACGTTGCAGTTATAAGGAAGTATTACAAGGAAGTATCATATATGGATTTGACAGTGAAACTGCAGGTGTTTGAAGGTCCGCTGGATCTGCTTTTGCATCTGTTAGAAAAAAATAAAGTGAATATTTATGATATACCGATTGTAGAGATCACCAATCAATATATGGAATACATTGCGGAAATGAAACGGAATGATTTGAATGTCATGAGTGAATTTCTTGTTATGGCTGCCACATTGATCGATATTAAATCAAGGATGCTGCTTCCAAAGAAAGAATCCGAGGAAGAAGAGGAAGAAGATCCGAGGGCAGAACTTGTCCAGCAGTTATTAGAGTACAAGATGTACAAGTGTATGGCTTATGAACTCCGCGACAGACAGCTGGATGCGGAACAGGTGTTTTTTAAAACGCCGACGATTCCACCGGAGGTTGCCGAATATGAGGAGCCGGTAGACCTTACAGAACTGGTGGGGGATATGAACCTTGCAAAGCTGGATCAGATTTTTAAATCCATTATGAAGAAACAGGAGGATAAAATCGACCCGGTACGATCTAAATTTGGCAAGATTGAGAAGGAAGAAGTTTCACTTTCCGACAAAATGGTTTATGTGGAGGACTACTGTAAAACACATAAGAATTTCAGCTTCCGTAATCTTTTGGAGGCACAGGCGGGCAAGGTAGAAGTGATCGTTACATTTTTGGCAATCTTAGAGATGATGAAGGTCGGCAAGATTTTTATCTCGCAGGAGCACACCTTTGACGATATTAAAATCGAATCGAAAATTGCAGCATAAGGAATAGAGCAGATGGAAGAAAAAAATTATGAAGCGATTGTGGAGGCAATCCTTTTTACCATGGGCGAATCCGTGGAGCTTGAAAAGATTGCAGCCGCATTGGAATTAGATAAAAAAGAGACAAAGAAAATCATTGAAAATCTCATGCAAGAATATGAAAAACCGAGCATTGGCATGAAGATCATCGAGTTAGACGGTGCCTACCAGATGTGCACAAAAAGCGAGATGTACGAGTACCTGATCCGGATTGCAAAGCAGCCGAAGAAGCATGTACTCACGGATGTACTTTTGGAAACACTTTCAATCATTGCATACAAGCAGCCTATCACAAAGGTGGAGATTGAAAAAATCCGTGGCGTGTCCTGCGACCATGCGGTGAACAAGCTGGTGGAGTATAACCTTGTAAAAGAACTTGGAAGGCTGGATGCTCCGGGAAGACCACTGCTTTTTGGGACGACAGAAGAATTTTTAAGAAGCTTTGGCGTGCAGTCCTTAGATGAACTTCCGATGTTAGATCAGGTTCAGATTGAGGAGTTCAAGCAGGAAGCAGAAGAAGAAATGAAAGTGAAACTGGATATATAAAAAAGAATACAAAACATCTTTTTGGCATATAGATGGATGAAAAGAAAAAAACAGGTTTTAGATTTGAAGAAAATAATTACAGTTTTGATCTGTTTTACAATATTATTGACAGAACCGGAAAAAATCATTGCGGCTGAAGAACCACCGAAAGAAGCAGAGCTGTTTGCGAAAGCAGCGGTTTTAATGGATGGGGATTCCGGCCGCATTTTATATAGTAAAAATGGAACAGAGGCACTTGCCAATGCCAGCACGACCAAAATATTAACCTGTATTATCGCGCTGGAAAATGGAAATCTTGAGCAGCTTGCGGAAGTATCCACAGAGGCGGCAAAAGCACCGAAAGTACATCTTGGTGCACCGGCAGGGCAAAAATTTGTGATGAAAGATCTGCTTTATGCGATGATGTTGGAATCTTTTAATGACTGTGCGGTGGTCATTGCAGAACAGATTGCAGGAAGTGTGGAGAATTTTTCAAATCTGATGAACGATTATGCGAAAAGAATCGGGTGCAGGGATACTTTTTTTATGACACCGAACGGACTGGATGCAAAAAAAGACGGGCAGTTTCATCATACGACGGCGGAAGATCTTGCGCAGATCATGCGCTACTGCATCAAAGAGTCACCAAAGGCAGATCTTTTCTTAAAAATAACCGGAACGCCGGAATATGCATTTACAGACAGCAGCGGACAATATGCCTATCACTGTTACAATCACAATGCATTTTTAAATATGATGGACGGCGCAATTTCAGGGAAAACAGGTTTTACCGGAAATGCCGGATACTGCTATGTGGGAGCACTCGAACGCAATGGGAAAACGTATATTGCTGCATTGTTAGCCTGCGGGTGGCCGAATAATAAAACTTATAAATGGTCAGATATGAGAAAGCTTATGGAATACGGACTTGCCGCTTACGAACGCTGCAATCTGGACGATATTGCACTGGATGAGAGCAGATTTGCACCGGTTCCCGTTGAAAATGCACCGGGCGACAGGATTGGGGAACAGATGTATATGAAACTGCATGCTGTCCTGAAAAAGGATGTCTCCCATGTGCTGCTCGGAGAGGGGGAACAGGTGACGGTGGAGTATCGGATCGCACAAAAACTGAGTGCACCGGTAAAAAAAAGAAGCTGTGTCGGAGCTGTCTATTATAAACTGGGCGACATGGTATTGCGGGAATATCAGGTGGAGACCGCAGAAGATATGGAGAAACTGGATTTTGAGTGGTGCTTAAGACAGGTGTTAAAACTCGCTGTCTGACAATATGTGGTAAAGGTTTGGTAAAAATTCTGTCAAAAAATTAACAATGCACTTGAAAATTGTTTGGAAAAGATATACAATTATCATAGCGAAATTTGTTAATTTTTTATAGATGGAGGGCTAAAGAATGAGTAGTAGTAATGATAGCTTGGCAATGCAGCGTATTACCAAGTTAGTCGATGAGAACAGTTTTATGGAAATCGGTTCTCTGGTAACAGCAAGAAATACAGACTTTAATCTTGCAAACACAGACACACCATCCGACGGTGTAATCACAGGATATGGTTTGATTGATGGCAACCTGGTATATGTTTACAGCCAGGATGCATCCGTATTAAACGGAACCATCGGTGAGATGCATGCAAAGAAGATTGCCAATGTATATGACATGGCAATGAAGATGGGTGCACCTGTGATCGGTTTTATTGACTGTGCAGGTATGAGATTACAGGAGTCTGTAGATGCGTTAGACGGATTTGGCAGGATTTATGCCAAAGAGATCGAGGCATCCGGTGTGATTCCACAGATCAGTGCCGTATTTGGAAATTGTGGCGGAGGTCTTGCAGTTGTTCCAGCTTTATCTGATTTCGCTTTTATGGAAGAAACCAAGGCTAAAATGTTCATCAATTCCCCAAATGCAATCGAGGGCAACAGAATTGAAAAATGCGATACATCCGCAGCAAAATTCCAGAGTGAAGAGACAGGATGTATTGATTATGCCGGCACAGAGGATGATATCCTTGCACAGATCCGTGAGTTAGTATCTATGCTTCCTTTGAACAATGAAGGAGATGTATACACAGACGAGTGCGAAGATGATTTAAACCGTGTATGTGCAAGCATGGACGTTATGAAGGGTGATGCAAGATATCTTTTAAGCGAGATTTCTGATGGACATGCATTCTTCGAGACAAAAGCTGATTATGCAAAGAACATGGTAACAGGATTTATCAAATTAAACGGCATGACAGTTGGTGCAGTTGCAAACTGTACAGAGATCCATGATGAAGAGGGAAAGACAGCAGAGACTTTTGAAGCAGTACTTACTGTAAAAGGCTGTGAGAAAGCATCTGAGTTCATTCGTTTCTGTGATGCATTTGAAATCCCTGTTTTATCCCTTACGAATGTAACAGGATTTAAGGCATGCATGTGTGCAGAAAAAGGACTTGCAAAAGCACTTGCCCATATGACATCCGCATTTGCATCTGCAACATGTCCTAAAGTAAACCTGATCGTAGGCGACGCTTTTGGAAGTGCTTATGTGACAATGAACTCCAAATCAATCGGAGCAGATTTAGTATATGCATGGCCAGAGACCAAGATCGGTATGATGGATGCAGAACTTGCAGCCAAGATTATGTATGCAGACGCTTCCGCAGAGGTTCTTGCTGAGAAAGCAAAAGAGTACGAGCAGTTACAGTCTAATGTAGTGACAGCCGCAAGAAGAGGTTATGTTGATCTGATCATTGAGCCTGCAGACACAAGAAAATATCTTGTTGCAGCATTTGAGATGCTTTACACAAAATGTGTATGCACACCAGATAAGAAACATGGAACAAAATAGAAAGGTGAAGTTATGAAGAAAAAATTATCTTTAATGCTTTGTCTTTGCATCATGGCGCTGACACTCGCAGCTTGTGGTTCTTCTGATCCACAGGATGTTGACTACGGCGGAATGAGTTACTCTGATTTACAGAGCAGCGCACAGAACTTGGTAACTTCAATTGCAGCATCTTCTGATGAAGAATTATCTGCAGCGATTGAGACAAATGAGCAGTATGCAAAGCAGTATGCAAAACAGTATGGAAGAGAATACACAGAGGCAGAAGCTGTGATCAATCTTTTACAGTCATGGCTAGATTCAACATCTGATGTAGGTACATTTGTTGGTCTTGGTGAGTTCTCAATTGATAAGACAAGCGATACTGTTACCGTTGACCAGATCGTAAACTTTTCTGAGAGAGATGTGGATGTGACATTCGTCTATGAATACAATTATCTGACAGAAGAGATCGAGATGACTGATGCAACAGCAGATATCGTGTATACATTAGGCGAGAAGTTAGAAAAGGCAGCTCTCAATACTTTGATGGGAATGGGAACTGTATTCTGCGTATTAGTACTTATCAGTCTGATCATTTACTGCTTTAAGTTTATTTCAAAAGTTGGTGCTCCGAAGAAGGAAACTGCAAAAGTAGAAAGAACAGAAGCACCGGCAGTTGAGACAGTAAATGAAAATCTTACAGATGACCTTGAACTTGTAGCTGTTATTTCCGCAGCGATTGCAGCAAGCGAAGGAACATCCACAGATTCTTTTGTCGTTCGTTCTATCCACAGAAGATAAAAGAATCAGTCACATATGAAATAAAAGATATCAATTACCTTTATAATCAGGAGGATTTATTAAATGAAAAGCTATACAATTACCGTAAATGGAAATGTTTATGATGTTACAGTAGAAGAGAACGGAAGCGTAAGCGCTCCAGCAGCAGCTCCAAGACGTGCAGCAGTACCAGCCGCTCCGGCAGCAGCTCCAAAGGCAGCAGCACCAGCAGGTGGCGCAGGAAGCGTTAAGATTGAAGCAGGAGCAGCAGGAAAAGTATTCAAGATCGAAGCTTCTGTAGGCCAGGCAGTGAAAAAAGGTGACGCTGTTCTCGTATTAGAGATCATGAAAATGGAAACACCAGTTGTTGCACCACAGGATGGTACTGTTGCAAGCATCAATGTAAATGTTGGTGATATGGTAGAAGCAGGCGCTTTACTTGCTACATTAAACTAGTATTTTAGGAGGATAACTATGAGTTATTTTATGGAGACAATGGACAATCTCCTTCACCAGACTGCCTTCTTTAACCTGACAGTCGGAAATTTCATCATGATCCTTGTTGCCTGCGTATTCCTTTACCTTGCAATCGCCAAAGGATTTGAACCATTACTTCTGGTTCCGATCGCATTTGGTATGTTGCTTGTAAATATCTATCCAGATATTTTTGCAGAACCTGAAATGATGAGCAATGGTGTCGGTGGTTTATTCCATTATTTTTACACGTTAGATGAATGGTCGATCCTGCCTTCACTGATCTTCCTCGGTGTAGGTGCGATGACAGACTTTGGACCATTGATCGCAAACCCGATCAGCTTCCTGCTTGGAGCAGCGGCACAGTTTGGTATCTTTGGCGCATACTTCCTTGCAATTTTATTAGGTTTTAATGATAAGGCAGCAGCGGCTGTTTCTATCATTGGTGGTGCAGACGGACCTACTTCTATTTTCCTTGCAGGAAAATTAGGACAGTCAGGTCTGATGGGACCGATCGCAGTGGCAGCGTATTCCTACATGGCGTTAGTTCCTATTATCCAGCCTCCAATCATGAAATTATTTACAACCAAAAAAGAGCGTGCGATCAAGATGGAGAACCTTCGTCCGGTATCAAAGCTGGAGAGGATTTTATTTCCTATCGTAGTTACAATCGTGGTATGTCTGATTCTTCCTACAACGGCTCCATTGGTTGGTATGTTAATGCTTGGTAATTTATTCCGCGAATCCGGAGTTGTCCGCCAGTTATCTGAGACAGCATCCAATGCGTTAATGTATATCGTAGTAATTTTACTTGGTACATCTGTTGGTGCTTCCACAAGTGCAGAGGCATTCTTAAACTGGACAACCATCAAGATCGTTATCCTTGGTCTTGTAGCATTCATGTTCGGTACAGCAGCCGGTGTGTTGTTTGGTAAATTATTATGCTGGATCACAAAGGGCAAGATCAATCCACTGATTGGTTCCGCAGGTGTATCTGCTGTTCCAATGGCAGCCCGTGTATCTCAGAAAGTCGGAGCAGAAGAAGATCCGACAAACTTTTTACTTATGCATGCAATGGGACCAAACGTTGCCGGTGTTATCGGTACTGCAGTAGCAGCCGGTGTATTCATGGCAATCTTTGGAATTTAGGAGGAATAGAAAATCATGGCAGAAGTTGTTAAAAAACCTTTAAAAATAACAGAAACCGTTCTGCGTGACGCTCATCAGTCTCTGATCGCAACACGTATGACAACAGAACAGATGCTTCCAATTATCGATAAAATGGATAAAGTTGGATACAACGCTGTTGAGTGCTGGGGTGGTGCTACATTCGATGCATCCCTTCGTTTCTTAAAAGAAGATCCATGGGAGCGTCTTCGTAAATTAAGAGATGGCTTTAAAAATACAAAATTACAGATGTTATTCCGTGGTCAGAATATTTTAGGATATCGTCCATACGCAGATGACGTTGTAGAGTATTTCGTACAGAAATCAATTGCAAATGGTATTGATATCATCAGAATATTTGACTGTCTGAACGATCTTAGAAACCTTCAGACATCAGTTAAGGCTTGTAACAAAGAGGGTGGACATGCCCAGGTAGCTCTTTCATATACACTCGGTGATGCATATACTCTGGATTACTGGAAAAAAACAGCTAAGAGAATGGAGCGTTTCTCCCAGTTTGCCGTAGCAGCTTCCAAGGAGGCATTAGAGGACGCAGGTATTTCCATGGAAAATGAAGATCCGTACCGTGTAGGCGTGTGTGTCGGCTCCGGTATCGGAAGCCTTCAGGCAGTGGAGCGTGAGCATCAGAAATTACTGGAAAAAGGACCTGGAAGAGTGAATCCCCTTCTGGTTCCGATGATGATCAGCAATATGGCAGCAGGAAACGTAGCCATCCAGTTTGGCTTAAAGGGTAAATGCTTTAACGTAGTGACAGCCTGCGCTACCGGAACCCATTCCATTGGCGAGGCGTTCCGTTCCATCCAGTACGGCGAGGCAGAAGTGATGGTAGCTGGCGGTACTGAGGCAAGCGTGACACCGATCGGCGTTGCTGGATTTACTGCCCTGACTGCATTAAGCACCTCCCAGGACCCGTTACGGGCGTCGATTCCATTTGATAAGGAACGAGGCGGTTTCGTCATGGGCGAAGGCGCTGGCGTGGTGGTATTAGAGGAACTGGAGCACGCAAAGGCAAGAGGAGCCAAGATCTACGCGGAGTTAGTTGGCTACGGTGCCACCTGTGATGCCTTCCACATCACTTCTCCGGCAGAGGACGGAAGCGGTGCGGCAAAAGCCATGGAATATGCCATGGCGGATGGCGGCGTGAAACCAGAACAGATTGATTACGTGAACGCCCACGGAACCGGAACCCATCACAATGATTTATTTGAGACAAAAGCGATCAAGCTGGCCCTGGGCGATCATGCCAGGGACGTTCATATCAACTCTACCAAGTCCATGATCGGACATCTCTTAGGTGCAGCAGGCGGCGTGGAATTCATTGTCTGTGTGAAATCGATTGAGGATGGTTTCGTTCATGCAACGGCTGGTTTGGAGGTAGCAGACGAAGAGTGCGATCTGGATTACACCAAAGGCGAGGGCATTTCTACCGATGTGAACTATGCCATCAGCAACTCCTTAGGCTTTGGCGGACACAACGCCAGCCTTCTGGTGAAGCGTTTCGAAGAGTAGGAGGCGGAAAATGGAAATTCAGGATATTTTAGCACTGGTGCAGGCGGTTCCGGACAATGCCCTGACGGAGCTGAAGGTAGATGATGGAAATGTCAAGCTGTCTTTGAAGAAGGAACATCCGGTGGTTAACGTGGTAGCTGGCAATACCGGAGCTGGAGCTGCAGGAGCCGAAATGCAGGTGGCCGGCGTGCAGATGCCGGATTTTGGCAGTTTCGGTGCAGCAGGAGGCGCAGCACAGGAGACAGGCAACGCTGTGGCAAATACTGGCGCGGCAGCGAAAACGGCTCCGATCAATTCTGATAAAATCGTGGTTTCCCCATTGGTAGGAACCTTTTACAGCTCCTCTTCTCCAGAGGCAGAGAGCTTCGTAAAAGTTGGTGACACCGTGAAAAAAGGACAGGTTCTGGGCATTGTTGAGGCCATGAAGCTGATGAATGAAATTGAGAGCGAGTATGACGGAGTGGTGGAAGAAATCATGGTCGGCAATGAAGAGGTCGTTGAGTATGGCCAGCCTCTGTTCCGGATTCATTAAGGAGATATCACATGCTGGGAATTAAAGAAATTCAGGAGATCATTCCCCACAGACATCCATTTCTTCTGATCGACTGCATCGAAGAACTGGAGCCGGGAGTGAGAGCCGTAGGTTATAAATGTATCACTTACGATGAGCCGCAGTTCCGCGGCCATTTTCCACAGGAGCCGGTCATGCCGGGCGTCCTGATGATCGAGGCGTTAGCTCAGGTTGGTGCGGTTGCCATCTTAAGTGTAGAGGAAAATAAGGGCAAGACCGCTTATTTTGGAGCCATTGATAAAGCAAAATTCAAACGGAAAGTGGTTCCTGGAGATAAATTAAAGCTGGAATGCGAGATCATTAAGCAGAAGGGACCGGTTGGCATAGGAAAAGCGGTTGCTACGGTTGACGGCAAGGTTGCTGTTTCTGCAGAATTAACATTTATGATCGGATAGGGGAAAACTATGTTTCGTAAGATATTGATTGCCAACCGGGGCGAGATCGCGGTGCGGATCATCCGGGCCTGCAGGGAAATGGGAATCCAGTCAGTCGCAGTTTATTCTGAGGCAGACCGGGACAGCCTTCATACCCTGCTTGCGGATGAAGCCATCTGCATCGGACCGGCTCCGTCTACCAAAAGTTATCTGAATATGGAACAGATCCTGGCGGCAACCGTTGCCATGGGTGCGGAAGCGATTCATCCGGGATTTGGATTTTTATCAGAAAATGCAAAATTCGCGGAATTATGTGCAAAATGCAATATTGCGTTTATCGGACCGTCTGCAGAGATCATCCACCGGATGGGCAACAAATCCGAGGCAAGAAAAACCATGATGGAGGCAGGAGTTCCGGTAGTCCCGGGAAGCAAAACTCCGGTCTATACGGTGGAAGAAGCCAGAAAAATGGCAGAGGAGATCGGTTATCCGGTGATGATCAAGGCATCCTCCGGCGGCGGTGGAAAGGGCATGCGGATCTCCAGAGGTCCGGAGGACTTTGACGCTAATTTCCAGAATGCCCAGATGGAGTCCATCAAAGGATTTTCCGATGATACGATGTACTTAGAGCGCTACGTGGAACGCCCACGGCACATCGAGTTCCAGATTCTGGCAGATAAATATGGCAATGTGGTGCATCTGGGAGAGCGTGACTGCTCCATCCAGCGCCGTCATCAGAAGGTGCTGGAGGAATCCCCCTGTGCTGCCATTTCCCCGGAGCTGCGCAAGAAAATGGGCGAGACTGCCATTCGCGCAGCCAAAGCGGTTGGTTATGAAAATGCGGGAACTATCGAGTTTTTGTTAGATAAAGATAAAAATTTCTATTTTATGGAAATGAACACCCGGATCCAGGTGGAGCACCCGGTTACGGAGATGGTGACAGGGCTGGATCTGATCAAAGAACAGATCAAGATCGCGGCTGGCGAGCGGCTGTCTATGACACAGGATGACATCCATCTCACCGGACACGCCATCGAATGCCGGATCAACGCCGAAAATCCGGCGAAGAATTTTATGCCGTGTCCTGGAAAGATCACCAATGTCCATGTGCCGGGCGGCAATGGAGTACGCATCGACACTCATATTTACAATGATTATCAGGTTCCGGCGAACTACGACTCCATGCTGCTGAAATTAATTGTTCACGGCGAAGACCGGGAGACTGCCATCGCCAAAATGCGGAGCGCTCTTGGTGAGCTGGTGATCGAGGGGATCGAGACCAATCTGGATTTCCAGTATGAGATCTTAAGCCACGAGGCTTATCAGAAGGGGGATACGGATACCCATTTTATTCCCACGTATTTCCCACAGTATTGTAAAGAATGAAAGAGAAAAACTCTAGTACACTCCAAGGCACTGGAAAGGAGGGCCATAGAACATGCTGAGAGATATGTTTAAGAAAACGTACACGCTGATTGATACAAAATACAAGAATCATTCAAAAAATGAACCGAATATTCCAGAGGGCCTTTGGAGAAAATGTAAAAAATGCGGACAGCCGGTGTACGGCGAGGACGTGAAAAATAATAATTATATCTGCCCGAAGTGTAAGGCATATTTCCGGGTGCATGCCTACCGTCGGATCGATCTGGTGGCAGATCCAGGAACCTTTGAGGAGTGGAACGCCCAGATGGACTTCTCCAACCCGTTAGGCTTCCCAGGCTACGAGGAAAAGGTACGGGCAGCTCAGGAGAAAACCAGGTTAAATGAGGCCATTGTCACCGGAAGCTGTAAGATCCAGGGGCAGAAATCTGCCATCGGTGTCTGTGATGCCCGATTTATGATGAGCAGCATGGGTCATGTGGTGGGTGAGAAGATCACACGGATGGTAGAGCGGGTAACACATCTCAGGCTCCAGCAATGATTATTTTCATAATTATTAGTTCTCTTTTATTTCTATGATTTACCAATTACCAATAATTACCGAGTAAATATTTTCTTCATCTATACCACATAGTTGGTGTAGTTCTTTAACTGTCCCCTGTGCTATGAATTTATCGGGGATTCCTATTCGTTTTATATGGGGTGTATATCCATTGTCGGACATGAATTCTAATACAGCACTTCCGAAGCCTCCTGTTATACATCCATCTTCTACGGTTATGATTCGTTTGTATTTTTGGGCTACTTCGTGAAGAATCTCTTCGTCAATGGGTTTGACAAAAATCATATCGTAGAGAGCTGCTTTTACACCTGTCTTTCGGGCCTGCTCTACGGCTTGTCGTGCCGCGATACCCGCAGTCCCGATACTCAGTACGGCTATCTCATTTCCGTCATAGAGCTTGCGACCTTTCCCGATAGGAATTTCGTGCATAGGGCATTCCCAATCGACATGACTTCCGCAACCGCGAGGATAGCGAATGGCAAACGGCCCACGGTCGGATAGTTGTGCTGTGTACATGAGATGTCGCAGATAATGTTCGTCCATAGGTGCAGCAATAGTCATATTGGGTATGCAACGCAAATAGCACATATCGAATGCACCGTGATGGGTAACCCCGTCTTCTCCCACGAGCCCAGCGCGGTCGATACAAAATGTTACCGGTAAGTTTTGTATGGCGACATCGTGAATGACTTCGTCGAATCCTCTTTGGAGAAAAGTCGAATAGATGCTGCAAAATGGTTGCAATCCTTCTTTGGCCAAACCAGCGGCGAAGGTGACGGCATGTTCTTCGGAGATACCGACATCAAAAGACCTTTCGGGAAATTTCTCCATCATGAAACAGGTGGAACTTCCCGTTGGCATTGCAGGTGTGATAACTGTTATTTTATCGTTTTTTTTAGCCAATTCGACAAGCGTGAGTCCGAATACATCTTGAAATTTAGGAGGTTTTTGCTCTTCTGTTACGGTAATTCTATCGCCCGTTTCTGGATTAAAACAGCCCGGAGCGTGCCAAATAGTCGGTTCTTTTTCGGCCGGAGCATATCCTTTCCCTTTGATCGTACGTAGGTGAAGTATTTTCGGACCGGTCATATCTTTTATATCGTTGAGTTTATTGACGATATTAACCACATTGTGCCCGTCTATGGGACCGAAATATCGTATATTTAAACCTTCGAAAATGTTTTGTTGCTTGGTTAGCAAAGCTTTTAGGCTATTGTTGAAACGTAAAATGGCCCCCCTGTGTTCATCGTCTATCAGATTTAGCTTACGTAGGGTACGATAAGCATCGTATCTGAGTTTATTATAGCTTTTCGATGTAGTGATGTTTACTAGATATTCGTTTAGCCCTCCGACATTATGGTCGATTGCCATATCGTTGTCGTTCAGTATGATGAGCAAGTTGTTGGGACTGATGGATGCGTTATTCAATCCTTCGAAAGCTAATCCTCCGGCAATGGATGCATCTCCGATGACAGCAATGACTTTTCTTTCTTTTTGTTCGTGTTTCAGTTGTGTAGCAATGGCCATGCCTAATGCTGCTGATATGGAATTAGATGCATGCCCGGCAATGAAAGCGTCGTATTCGCTTTCGGCTGGGTTTGGAAATCCACTCAATCCGTTGAGTTTACGACAAGTATAAAACCTGTCACGTCTTTCAGTTAAAATCTTATGCCCGTAGGCTTGATGTCCCACGTCCCAAACTATGCGGTCGTATGGAGTGTCGAATACATAGTGCAAGGCCACGGTCAGTTCCACGGCTCCCATGCTAGACCCAAAATGTCCCGGATTATGGGCAAGAGTATTGATAATGAAATGCCTGATTTCGTCACACACTTGGGGTAGCTCGCTAACCTGTAATTTTCGTAAATCGGCGGGTGTGTTTATTTGTTTCAGTAGTTCTGTATTGTCGGGGTTCATTTTTAGTCTCTTTTACGTAAATACACTGGTACTATTTACCTTTACTCTCTTGCTTCCATCGTTTGTAGAGCGGAACGAATACAATGATTCCCGAAGCAATGATAGCGAACAGTACTTGCCCGTCGATGCCTCTTCCCCTAATTAGAAGAACGCAGAAGAATGCCCATAATAAGGCTATGCATGAAATACGGAACGTATTATATTTTCTCATGTTAATCCATAGGTTTGTTAGTGCGCTTATATATACGCCTAAGTTAACCTACAAATATAAATATTCTTTTGCAATCCATGAAAATATTGTATCAATTTCATTTTATAAAGTTGGTAAGGCAGGGCGTGCGTGAAATGAAAAAGGCTTGTGTTAAGCAAGCCTTTTTCATGATTTTGAGCTATTCTATGTTTTTTCTCACTTGGGTGAGGTATTCTTTCATTTTTATGGAATCTTTACGCTCGATAATATCGAGGAGAGACGATAACTGCTTCTGTATTCCCCGCACTTGGTCGGGAGTATTGGGATTGAAAAGAATTTCGGTTAGCAGGTAGTCGTCTTCCGAAAGTAGCCCTCTTGCTATGTCCATGTGTTTTTTGAATGTCGTGCCGGGAGCCTCTTGATGTTTCATAATCGAGGCGAACACCAACGTCGAAGTGAATGGAACCGAGAGCGAATAAGCTATGGTTTCGTCATGCTCTTTAAAACTGTATTCGAATATATTCAATCTCAGGCGCTGGTAAATATCTTTGAAAAAGATTTTGCCCATGTGGTCGCCTTCGGTAATGATGATTGTATTTTGTGTGCTTAGGTCGCTCAAATTAGCGAATGTTGGTCCGAACATAGGGTGTGTCGATACGAATGGGTGTCGGGCTTGGGCATAAAATTCGGGTAATCCGGTCTTGACCGAAGCAATATCCGATAGGATTGTGTGAGCCGGTAAATAGGGAAGAACGGTTTGAAACGCTTCTATCGTATATTTTACGGTTGCCGCATTGATGACTAAGTCGGGCGTAAAATCTTGTATTTCTTCTGGCCGGGTCATTCGCAAAGTATTGAATGCGAATCTCAGTCGATGAGGATCTATGTCGTATAGGGCGATTTCATGGTCGAAACTGAGTACATCGGCAAAGAAAGAGCCCATTTTTCCGGCTCCGAGAATTACTATTTTCATCGTTTTTATTTATTAATAATATTCATTTGTTGATGTACCGATTCTTCGTGAATGGCTTGCATCACTTCTTTCATGAATTCTCCGCTCATTCCCAACTCAACAGCTTGTGCCATGCGTTTTTGTAGGATTTCGTCATAGCGGTTAGTTTGCAGCACGGGCATACTGTGCTCTTTTTTATATTGCCCGATTTCTCTGGATATGCGCATGCGTTTGGCTAACAGTTCGAGCAGTTGATTGTCGAGGTTGTCTATTTGGTGACGTAGTTCCGATAGGTTTTCTGTCGTCTGTGTGGTCTCTCGTATTACCAACATGTTGAGTATATAGTCCAGAGCGTCGGGGGTCACTTGCTGATTTTTATCGCTCCATGCACAATCGGGGTCGCAATGGGATTCAACGATTAGTCCGTCGAATCCCAGATCCATCGCCTGTTGGCTCAATGGAGCTACAAGTTCGCGTTTACCGCCGATGTGGCTAGGGTCGCAAAATATAGGAAGATTGGGGAGACGGCGACGTAGTTCGATGGGAATCTGCCATTGAGGCATATTGCGGTACAACTGTTTGTCGTAGCTGCTAAACCCCCGGTGTATGACTGCCAGTCGGTGGAGACCAGCGTTATAAATGCGTTCGACGGCTCCTATCCATAGTTCTAGGTCGGGATTTACCGGATTCTTGATGAGTACCGGAATGTCTACACCTTTCAGCGCGTTGGCTATTTCTTGAACCGCAAAAGGATTGGCGGTCGTGCGTGCTCCGATCCATAAAATGTCGATACCATGTTTTAATGCTTCGAATACGTGCCGTTCAGTGGCAACCTCTGTTGCCGTGTACATACCGGTTTCTTCTTTGACGTGTTTTAACCAAGCAAGGCCTTCTACTCCGACACCTTCGAATCCGCCCGGTTTGGTACGAGGCTTCCATATACCTGCACGAAATATTTTAATGCCGCGCTCGGCGAGGCTTTTCGCTGTGGTCATTACTTGCTCTTCGGTTTCGGCGCTACATGGGCCGGCTATGATAATAGGGCGTTTAGAGTCTATTCCGGGAAGTAAAATTGATTGTAAATCTTCCATAATGGTATTGTTATTTATTTGATTTGATTTTTTCTATACGGTGTAACGCTTCTTGCATCTTTTTTTCGGGGGCGCAAAGCGAAATGCGAATATATCTGTTCCCTCGACTTCCGAAAATGAATCCCGGAGTAATGAAGACGTGCGCATTGTATAATATTTCGTCGGCTAACGATTCGGCATCTGTTGCACTATCGGGAATTTTTCCCCATACGAACAATCCTGCTTGTGAAGGATCATAACTGCAACCGAGAGCTTTCATGATTTTTTCTGCGATATCACGTCGGTTACGGTACACTTCGTTTAATTGGTCATACCACTCTTGACCGCATAACAAAGCCTTTGTCGCAGCCGTTTGTAGCGGACGGAATATTCCTGAATCGATATTACTCTTCACTTTCAAAATCCATTCGATAAATTGAGGGTTGGAAGCGAGCATACCGATTCGCCAACCGGACATGTTGTGAGATTTGCTTAAAGAATTCATTTCGATACAAATGTCCTTAGACCCGGGGACTGCCAGTATACTCATCGGATTGTCGTTGAGAATGAAACTGTACGGGTTGTCGTTCACGATGATTATGTTGTGACGCTTCCCGAAATCCACCAGCTTGGTAAACAATTCCATAGATGCTTTGGCTCCCGTAGGCATATTGGGATAGTTGACCCACATTAACTTTATACGATCGAGCGGTAACGATTCTAATTGCTTGAAGTCGGGTCGCCAATGGTTATTTTCGTCGAGGTCGTAGGTGAAAATTTCGGCTTCGGCCAGTCGGCTGACGGAACTGTATGTGGGGTATCCCGGATTGGGAACCAATACCCCGTCTCCGGCATTGAGAAATGCCAGACTGATGTGCAATATACCCTCTTTGGACCCTATAAGGGGTTGTATTTCTTTTTGAGGATCGAGTGTTACATTGTACCATCTGTTATACCAATCGGCGAAGGCTCGGCGTAGTTCGGGTAGGCCTATGTAAGGTTGGTATCCGTGAACATCAGATTTCCGGCTCTCCGTACACAGGGTTTCAATCGTTTCGGGGTGGGGCGGCCTGTCAGGCCCGCCTATGCCCAGACTGATAATATCCAAACCGCGGGCATTTAGTTCGGCTATTTCTTTCAACTTTTTTGAGAAGTAGTATTCGCTTATGTTATTTACCCGATTAGCGGGTCTGATATTAAAGGGGTTGATTGAATTCTGCATATTCTCCAAGTATTTTAAAGTCTTTTGTTAGAGGTCTTATTGCTTCGAGGGATTGTTTGTATCGAGTGAAATTATCGAATGTAAGGTCTATATAAAATCGGTATTCCCATTCTTTCCCGATAATGGGCATGGACTGTATTTTGGACAAATTGATATCATAGAAAGAAAGTATGGTGAGTACTTTTGATAAACTGCCTTGTGTATGTGGCAAACTGAAAACAAGTGAAGCCTTGTTTATGCGTTTGCCTGCTATTAAAATTTCACGGTGAAAAGGATCGGCAAGAATTAGAAAACGAGTGAAATTTCGTTTATTGGTTTCGATACCTTCTGCCAAGATATTCATGTTATAGATTTCGGCAGCCAGTTTACCGCAAATGGCAGCATGGCCCGAAAGATGACGGTGTGAAATTTCTTGGGCACTACCGGCCGTATCGTCTTTTTCTACGACTTTCATTTTAGGGTGAGCTTGTAAAAAATCACCGCATTGCATTAATGCCATGGGGTGAGAGTTTACTTCGAGGATATCGTCCATAGTTTCTCCCGGTAGTGCGGCCAGTACGTGAGAAATACGTAATTTATATTCTCCTATGATACTTAATTCACTTTTTCGTAATAGTTCGTGATTCTGTAAAATGCTGCCTGCAATGGTGTTTTCAATGGCAATGATACCCAATAAAGAACGGTCGTTATTCATGCGGTCGAACATTTCGGGAAATGTCGAGCAGGGAACCGTTTCTATTTCTTCTTCCCCGAAATAAGCTCGGGCGGCCGCCTCGTGGTAGCAACCGGCTATGCCTTGTATGGTGACTTTTTTATTCATAAGCAAGATAAATAAAAAATCCCGTTCGTATTGAACGGGATTTTATCATAAGTTTCTTAATTGTTTTCTATTTCTTTTTTTTGCATAAAACCCCGTTTCTATTTTTCTCCAAAATAAAAATAAAAGTAAAAGTAATATGCAAAATCAAAATTCTTCATTGCCTGTCAAATATGAGTTTGATGTTGCAAATGTAATGAAATCATTTTTGAATCCAAACAAATAGTTATATATTTTTGAATAAAACGAGATTTTTTTTTATCGCATCGTTTTGTATATGGTATTTGAAACTTGCTTTGTATGTGACGAATAGGAGAAAATTTTGCATAACGGCGATGTCTACGGATTTTTTCGCTATCTTTGTCGTGAATGTAAAGGTAAGTTGAGCCGGGCATGACTAAATAAATTGGTTTCCATCTTCGGTTATACTATCTTTGAAGTACAAATAATTATGTATTTATGGAAACTTCGGAATTAACACTTTTTTCTGCAATGTGTGAGTCTTTTTGTACGGCAGTGGAGAAGGCTCGTGCAGAGGCGATGTCCTTGACCGATATGTATGTGCAGGTGAAATACGACGAACAGTTGTTTTCGGTATTTGATGATACTGAAAGTATATTGGTGCAATCGGTAATTGATGGATTGGACGAGTGGCGAGATTCCAGTGGAGAACGTTCGGATGCTGCGATAATTGCTTTTCTGAGGAAGGTGTTGAGTCATGAAGATGTGAATCATGCTTTACATTCGCTGGATATTATACCTCCCTTTTCTGTCGTGTTGGTAGATAATGAGATGGAGCCCGTTGCCGATTTGATTACATTGGACGATGAGAATATCTATTTGCACGATGATTTTTGGGAAAAAATGGATAAAGAGCTTGACGATTTTTTTGAACAATTGATGTCCGATACGAAGTAAGGTTGGGTATTGGAGTTCAAAGGAGGCTGCTCTTGCGGAGTGGAAAGTCTTTTCACGATATAGGTAGAAAGAAAAAAATTAATAATAATTTGATTATCGAAAGATAAGCACTAATTTTGCGCTCTCAAATTTGCACGCTTTTTGTGGAAAGTTGAGAATAAATTTGTGAGTCTAATTTAATAAAATCATAAGAATGAACGTTTCGCATCAAAACACTGACAACCTGAATGCCGTGATTTCGATTGAAATTTCAAAGGCTGACTATCAGGAAAAAGTAGACAAATCTCTTCGTGCTTATGGGCAAAAAGCGAATATTCCCGGATTCAGAAAAGGGAAAGTTCCTTTTAGTATGCTCATGAAGATGTTTGGAAAATCGGTTCGAGTTGAAGAAATTAATCGTTTGGTTTCCGAGTCTCTGTACAATTATATTCGTGATAATAAGCTCAATATCTTGGGCGAGCCGATGACCGCAGAAGATATGACTGTCGATTTGGATACACAAGACGATTTCACGTTCCGTTTTGATGTGGCATTAGCCCCCGAATTGAATGTAAAGGTCGATAAAAAAATAAAAGTACCTTACTATACGATTACTGTCGATGATGACATGGTAAAACGTCAGAATGAATCCTTTTTGTCACGTTTCGGTAAACAGATTTCGGTAGATGAGTCTACCGATGAAAGAGACCTTATCAAAGGTTCGATGGTAGAAATGGTAAAAAAAGGGACTCCGGTAGAAGGGGGAATTACGGTCGAAAGTACCATCGTTTCTCCTGCATATTTCAAGAATGACAAGGAAAAAGCTAAATTTGCCGGTGTGAAGAAAGGTGACAAAGTGATGTTCAATCCTTCGAAAAGTTGTGATGCTTCGGTCGCAGAACTGGCCTCTATGTTGAATATCGATAAGGAAAAAGCTGCCAATGTGACATCGAATTTCGAGATGACAGTGACAGATATCACACATTTGCAACCTGCCGAATTGAATCAAGAATTATTTGACAATGTATTCGGTAAAGATGTTGTAAAAACAGAAGAGGAATATTTTGCTAAACTTCGTGAAATGATAGCGCATCAATTGGTTCCTGAAAGCGATTATAAATTTTCGATTGATGCACGTGCTGCGATAGAAAAGGCAGTAGGTGAGTTTGATTTGCCCGATGCATTTTTGAAACGTTGGTTGTTGGCTACCGATAAAAATCGTAAAGCTGAAAATATCGATGAGGATTTTGCGAAGATGGTTCCCGATTTGAAATGGCAGTTGATTAAAGAACAAATCGTAAAACAATTCGATATTCATGTCGATGATGCCGATTTGTTGGCTTTGGCAAAACGGGTAGCGGCAAGTCAGTTCGCACAATATGGTATGACAGGTGTTCCCGATGATGTTCTCGAACGTTATGCTAGGGAAATGTTATCGAGCAAAGAGTCTCGTTCGCGTCTTATTGACCAAGCTACGGAGCAGAAGATTCAAACTGCCATTAAGGAGTCTGTAACGCTTACGGACAAAGAAGTGACGATGGATAAATTCCAGAAAATGTTTGAAGTTGCCGAGTAATAAAATCGATATAATTATCGATAGCCCCGAGACGTAATGGCTTCGGGGCTTTTCATTGTTTGAAATCTTCCAATATAGTTAATTGATGCTTGTAGTTCGGTTGATGTATTATTTTTTGTGAAGATATTGGCAAAAAAGACCGGGCAGCAGAATTTTATTTGGGGTATAATTGTTTTTATTTATATCTTTGACTAAAAATAGGGATTAAAAAACAATCTAAAAACGATATAATTATGACTAATGATTTTAGAAAATATGCGGTAAAACATTTGGGTATGAATGGACTTGCCCTTGATCAATATGCGCAGTTTACCAGTAGCTATCTTTCCCCTTCTATTATGGAGGAGCGCCAACTGAATGTAACCCAGATGGACGTGTTTTCGCGTTTAATGATGGACCGTATAATCTTTTTGGGAACTCCTATCGATGATTATACATCGAATGTTATAGAAGCACAGTTGCTTTATCTCGATTCTGCCGACCCGGGTAAAGATATATCTATTTATTTCAATACTCCCGGAGGGTCGGTATATGCCGGGTTGGGTATCTACGATACCATGCAGTTCATAAGCAGTGATATTTCTACGATCTGTACAGGTATGGCCGCCTCGATGGGCGCTGTATTGTTGGTTGCAGGGACAAAGGGAAAACGTTTTGCTTTGAAACATTCCCGGGTTATGATACATCAACCGATGGGAGGCGCACAAGGTCAGGCTTCGGATATAGAGATTACGGCAAGGGAGATACAGAAACTTAAAAAAGAACTCTATACCATTATAGCCGATCATTCGGGAAACTCGTATGAGCGTGTGGAGAAAGATTCCGATCGTGATTATTGGATGACTGCTCTTGAAGCCAAAGAATACGGTATGATTGACGACGTATTGGTAAAATCTATGAAATAATATTCTAGGAATGGCTAAGGGCGAAAAGTGTAGTTTTTGCGGAAGAGGAGAAAATGAGGTAAGATTATTAATGCCGGGGCGTGACGGTTGTATTTGCGACGAGTGTGCCGAGCAAGCCTATCTCCTTTCCGAAGAATATTTGCATAAAAAGAAAAAAGCGAGTTCCAAATGGACCGTATCCCGAGAGGATTTACCTAAACCGGAAGAGATAAAAACATTTCTCGATCAGTATGTTATCGGGCAGGACGATGCTAAACGTTATTTGTCGGTCTCGGTCTATAACCATTATAAACGTGTTTTGCAGGTAGCCGATAATGATGATGTTGAGATTGAGAAATCGAATATTATTATGGTCGGCCCTACCGGAACCGGAAAGACCTTATTGGCGAAGACGATTGCTCGTTTATTGAAAGTTCCGTTTACGATTGTCGATGCTACTGTCTTGACCGAGGCCGGTTATGTGGGTGAGGATATCGAAAGCATTTTGACCCGTTTGCTGCAAGTTGCCGATTATGATGTCGAGGCGGCTGAGCGAGGTATTGTGTTTATTGACGAGATCGACAAAATTGCTCGTAAAAGCGATAATCCTTCGATTACCCGTGATGTCAGCGGTGAGGGCGTACAGCAAGGTTTGTTGAAATTATTGGAGGGTTCTATCGTAAATGTTCCGCCGCAAGGCGGGCGTAAACACCCCGAGCAGAAAATGATACCAGTGAATACAAAGAATATTTTGTATATTTGTGGCGGGGCTTTTGACGGAATAGAACGTAAAATTGCCATGAGGTTGAACACCCATGTCGTAGGTTATAATGGAGGTGGTAGCAATGGTCGTATAGATCGGGAAAATCTGTTACAGTATATTGCACCCCAAGATTTGAAATCGTTTGGCCTTATTCCTGAAATTATAGGACGATTGCCCATTTTAACCTATTTGCAACCTTTGGACAAGGCCGCGCTACGGAGAATTCTGGTAGAGCCTAAGAATTCGATTATCAAACAATATATCAAACTTTTCGAAATGGACGGAGTGAGACTTTCATTTGATGAGGACATGCTTGATTATGTTGTCGAAAAGGCCGTAGAGTTCAAGTTGGGAGCCCGAGGATTGCGCTCTATTGTCGAAACGATTATGATGGATGCTATGTATGAAACGCCTTCTTCGACAAAAAAGAAATTGCATATAACACGTAGCTATGCAGAAAAGAAGTTAGAAAAAGCAAAACTATTGGCAGTATAAGAAAAAACAGCAAGAAAAAATTTGGTAATTAAGAGGAGTTGTTTATAAATTTGTTTGACCGATAAAGGTCGGCGAATATACATAACGAGAAAGAGAGTAACCGTATGGCAAAAGAAGTAAATTTGACTGAGGAACTGAAAAGGAATTTCGGATTCGATACATTTAAGGGAAATCAGGAAGCGATTATCAGAAATTTGCTTGCCGGGAATGATACATTTGTATTGATGCCTACCGGAGGAGGGAAGTCGCTTTGTTATCAATTGCCGTCGTTGATTCTTGACGGTACTGCGATAGTTATTTCGCCTTTGATTGCATTGATGAAGAATCAGGTCGATGCTATGCGGAATTTCAGTGCCGAAGATGGTGTCGCTCATTTCATAAACTCCTCTTTGAACAAAACTGCGATAGACCAAGTGAAAACCGATATTTTATCGGGGAAAACCAAATTGTTATATGTTGCTCCTGAATCCTTGACGAAGGAAGAAAACATTGATTTTCTTAAACAGGTGAATGTGTCGTTTTATGCGGTAGATGAAGCCCATTGTATTTCGGAATGGGGACATGATTTCCGTCCTGAATATCGACGTATCCGACCTATTATTAATGAGATTGGCGTACGTCCTGTAATAGCTCTTACCGCGACTGCGACTCCGAAAGTCCAGCATGATATACAGAAAAATCTGGGCATGTTGGAAGCTACTGTATTTAAGTCGTCGTTTAATCGTCCTAATCTTTATTATGAGGTTCGCCCGAAAACAGCGAATATCGATAAAGACATTATTAAATATATAAAATCGCAGGAGGGTAAATCGGGTATAATCTATTGTTTGAGTCGAAAGAAAGTAGAAGAATTGGCAGAATTGTTACAGGTAAACGGAATTCGTGAGTTGCCATATCATGCCGGAATGGACTCTGCGACTAGGACTCAGAATCAAGATGCATTCTTGTTGGAGAAAATAGATGTTATCGTTGCCACGATAGCCTTTGGTATGGGGATTGATAAGCCCGATGTCAGGTATGTCATACATTACGATATACCCAAAAGTCTGGAAGGCTATTATCAAGAGACGGGACGAGCCGGTCGAGATGGAGGAGAAGGTCAGTGTATAACTTTTTATATCAATAAAGATTTACAGAAACTCGAAAAATTCATGCAGGGAAAACCCATTGCCGAGCAAGAGATTGGTAAACAGCTTTTGTTAGAAACTGCTGCTTATGCCGAGTCTTCTCTTTGTCGTCGCAAGATTTTACTGCATTATTTTGGAGAAGAGTATGAGGAAGATAATTGTGGAAATTGTGATAATTGCCTAAATCCTAAAAAGCAAGTGGAAGCAAAAGATCAACTTTGTGCGGTTCTTGAAACTATTATTGCACTGAAAGAAAAATTTAAAGCCGAATATGTGATAGATGTCTTGTTAGGTAAAGAAACGAGCCAAATACTTTCGTATCAACATGAAGATTTAGAGGTGTTTGGAAGCGGACAGGGTGAAGATGAGCGCACGTGGAACGCCGTCATTCGACAAGCATTGATAGCCGGCTACATAGGTAAAGATATTGAGAATTATGGACTATTGAAAGTAACGAAGGCTGGGCATGCGTTTTTGAAGAATCCGGTTTCGTTTAAGATTGTCAAAGATGTCGATTTTGACGAGGTGGAGGAAGAAGTGCCCATGAAAGGTGGAGCTTCTTGTGCGGTCGATCCCGAGTTATATTCTATTTTGAAAGATTTGCGAAAGAAAATCGCTAAACGATTGGAACTTCCTCCGTATGTGATTTTTCAAGATCCTTCGTTAGAAGCTATGGCGACAACCTATCCGATTACAATTGAGGAGTTACAAAATATTCCGGGGGTAGGAGCGGGTAAAGCGAAACGTTACGGAGAAGAATTCGTTAAAGTCATCAAAGCTCATGTGGAAGAAAATGAAATTGAGCGTCCCGAAGATTTAAGAGTGCGTACGGTTGCCAATAAGTCGAAATTGAAAGTATCCATTATTCAGGCCATCGACAGGAAAATTGCACTTGATGAATTGGCCGAGTCGAAGGGCCTTGAATTTGGAGAGTTGCTCGACGAGATAGAGGCGATTGTTTATTCGGGAACGAAAATCAATATCGACTATTTCCTGCACGAGATTATGGACGACGAGCATATCGACGATATTTTTGACTACTTCAAGGAGAGTGAAAGCGATAGTCTCGAAGATGCCATTGAGGAGTTTGGTATGGAGTATAGCGAAGAAGAAATTCGTTTGATACGTATCAAGTTCCTTTCAGAGATGGGAAATTAAAAGCCGAGAAATAATAGTGAAAAAGCGACATTCCGATAATCGGTTGTCGCTTTTTTATTTTAGCTTTTGGGGTGATAAATAATTTAAAAATCTTCATGTATAGATAATAGCTTGCCGAAAAATAATTATCTTTGCATGCAATAAAATTCTAATGAACCCCATTATGTCATTTGTTGCAGAAAAAGTGGTGATGGACGGATTAACTTTTGACGATGTTTTGTTAATCCCCGCTTACTCCGAAGTCCTTCCTCGTAATGTCGAGTTGTCGACGCAGTTTTCACGCAATATCCGATTAAATATTCCATTAGTTTCGGCAGCCATGGATACGGTAACCGAGGCGCAATTGGCTATTGCTATCGCTCGTGAAGGAGGAATTGGAGTCATTCATAAAAATATGAGTATCGAGGCTCAGGCCCGTCAAGTTCATGCTGTTAAACGAGCTGAGAATGGAATGATTTATGACCCTGTGACAATCAAGTGCGGGTCGACGGTGCGCGAAGCGTTGTCTATGATGAGTGAATACCATATAGGAGGGATTCCCGTAGTGGACGATAAAAATCTTTTGGTGGGTATTGTAACGAATCGGGACTTGCGTTTTGAACGCGATTTGGAAAGATTGGTAGACGAGGTAATGACCAAAGACAATTTAGTGACGACTTCACAATCCACCGATTTGCAACAGGCTGCGGATATTCTTCAAAAGCACAAGATAGAGAAGCTCCCGGTTGTCGATAAAGACGGCCATTTGGTAGGGTTGGTTACTTATAAGGATATAACGAAAGCCAAAGATAAACCGTTTGCTTGTAAAGATAAATTAGGTCGGCTGCGTGTGGCTGCGGGGGTCGGTGTTACAGCCGATTCGATGACTCGTGTGGATGCGTTGGTAGAAGCCGGAGTCGATGCTATCGTTATAGATACGGCGCATGGACATTCTAAGGGCGTAATCGGTGTATTGAAAGATATAAAAGCAAAATATCCCGATATCGATGTCGTTGTGGGAAATATTGCGACGGGTGAAGCCGCTAAATTTTTGGTGGAAGCCGGAGCCGACGGAGTGAAAGTAGGTATAGGCCCCGGTTCCATTTGTACGACTCGGGTGATTGCCGGTGTCGGGGTTCCTCAATTATCTGCCGTTTATGATGTGGCGAAAGCATTGAAAGGAACAGGTGTACCATTGATTGCCGATGGTGGAATTCGTTATTCGGGAGATATTGTAAAAGCATTGGCCGCTGGGGCTTACTCGGTTATGTTAGGCGGTATGCTGGCTGGTGTTGAAGAATCGCCGGGAGAAACGATCATATTCAATGGACGTAAGTATAAGTCGTATCGGGGTATGGGATCTCTCGAAGCGATGGAGAAAGGTTCGAAAGACCGTTATTTCCAGGCTAATGAGACTGATACTAAAAAATTGGTTCCCGAGGGAATTGCAGCTCGTGTTCCTTTTAAAGGATCTTTATATGAAGTCGTTTATCAGATGGTCGGTGGTTTGCGTGCCGGAATGGGATATTGTGGAGCTAAGGATATAGAGGCTTTACATGATGCTAAGTTTACTCGTATTACCAATGCTGGTGTAGCCGAAAGTCACCCTCATGATGTGTCGATAACCAGCGAGGCTCCGAATTATAGTAGAGGATAACTTTTCCGATAAGGAAGGTGGATTTTTCTTTTTGGGAAGAATACACTATTTTAGTGATTACGATATAATTTTCTTATATTTGAAGCGTTAAAATAGTGTATTATTTTTGTTGATAACTCGGGACTATCAAGTCTCAATAAAATGTAGTGCATAACACAATGAAAAACAAATGGCTCTTAGCGGCTTTGCTTGCCGGAAATTCTTGGTTTGGAGGGTGGGCTACCGATGTCGACCCTGTTATTATGAGAGTGAATAATAAAGATATTCACAAATCGGAATTTGAGTATATCTATAATAAGAACAGCCAGCAACAAATCGATCATAAATCTCTCGATGAATACGTTACACTATTTAAGAACTACAAGTTGAAAGTCGCCGAGGCCGAAGCTATGGGGATTGATACGACTTCGGCATTTAAAAATGAATTGGCGGGGTATAGAGAAGAGTTGGCTAAACCCTATTTGACCGATGCTTCTGTTGATGACCGTTTGGCACATGAGGCTTATGATCGAATGAAAGAAGATGTGGAGGTAAGCCATATTCTCATAGGATTGAATGCTCGGACTCCTGAGGACCGAGCTGAGGCAAAGAAAAAAGCCGAATCGGTATTGGCTGAAATCAAGGCGGGTGAAGACTTTGGAATGTTGGCAGAGAAATTCAGTGAAGACGGATCGAGGCAGAATAAGGGATATTTAGGATTTATTAGAGGCGGACGTACGGTTTATCCTTTTGAAAAGGCTGCTTTCGCATTACAAGCGGGAGAAGTTTCCGATATAGTGGAAACCCAGTTCGGATATCACATTATAAAAGTACATAGTCGTCGTCCCAATCCGGGAGAGTTTCTATTTTCCCATATCATGATATTGGTGCCTCGTGGTGTTTCTGATGAAGTAAAAGCGCAGAAGGAATCCGAGATACGAGCCATTTATGAAGAATTGAAGTCGGGAGCCGATTTTGCTACGATGGCAAAGGAGCGGTCGGAGGATAAGGCTTCTGCCGTACGAGGTGGAGAATTACCGTGGGTGAGTAGTGGACAATTCGTAAAAGAGTTCGAGGATGCTGCATTCAACGGCGAGGTCGGCAAGGTCATCGGTCCGGTGAAGACCCAGTT
>OGKG01000724.1_pt1 | contig 42220 bp, 34 predicted proteins | sample 1572201 | NCBI WGS metagenome assembly OGKG01 (sample SAMEA2582146, study PRJEB24529) | metagenome | biome: Human gut stool | place: China | collected 2011 | reverse complement strand
TAAGGGAACAAAGACGTTTCACCTTCGATACAAAGACGTTTCAAAGACGTTCACGAGCGTCTTTGCACCGGCTTTGTACCGGCTTTGAAGCGGTTTTGTCCCCTATTCTTGACGGGTACACCCCGAAAAATCAGCGGGTTTTGTTCTAAAGAAGATTTTGTGCTCTTGATAAATCTCTTGCGTGTTTCTTAAATAAGTGTAATAATTGTATCCCTATCCCCATTGTGAGCATACGTTCTTTTTTATTTGCCAATAAGTTTTGAGTCCAGTTAAGTAATCCTCCATCACCTATTTCATGTTCTACCCCATTAATAATAATCTTAGCTTTAATTCTAATGCCGTAGTAATAATTATTGTGTGAATCTAATTTGGCAATACGAATATCCAAACCGCTATTTTTATTATAAAATAAGGTATCTGATACCAATTGACTTTTTTCATCATATCCTTTGCAGGGTATAATTTCAAAGAATATATTTTCAAACCCAAAGACTTCTTTGCAGACCTTCTGTGTTATGGCTAAATGTTTATGTAATTCAGTTCTTTCAAATTCAAAACTACCCGTATCCATACCGCACGAAATTAGGCACAAAAGAGGAAAATGAGGTGTAAAATTTGGGTTTGAGAAAACCTGAGTTCTTATAACTCTTGATACATTACCAAAATTATATGTTTTCTCAGACAGTTCATTACTTTTCTTTAATGAAGCATAATGCAAAGCTATTGCATTTGTTGGGTCGGACTGAACTTCCGTGTTTCTTAGTGCTGTAAGAACTTTTTTTTGATTTACTGTTGCCATTACACTACTTGTACCTAATTGAGTAACAGGAGATAACTCAATTAATTCATAGTTGTTATTCGCAATTATTTTACAGCATTCCAATTCTTCCTCTTTAAATTCCAGAAAATCTAATTGTGCAGGTTTAGCCAATTTGTTTTTACTGTATTTACTCAATAAGGAAGATGGTGTTTCTTTTGTGGTACGCCTGTCAAACACCTCTAATAGCAAAGAGTTTAACTCTGAACCACTCAATTTATCGGACAGTATATCAACTATTTCATTTAGATTACACCTGCTAATTATATGTTTTATTGCTTCATCTTTCATATATTCATAATGCTATATATGTATTCATTAAATATTCGTCCTTCTTTTATGACGGACAATTTAACAATTGCCTCTTTCTCAAATCCAATTTTCTCTAATACCCTCATTGATGCGACATTATATTCAAAAATATTTGCATATACTCTATTGATGCCTAATTGATTAAAAGCTATTGCAACTAATTGTTTAACTGCTTCTGTTGCATATCCATTTCTCCAATATTGTTCGCCAATCCAGTATCCTATTTCTGCATTAATTCTATAAATATCATTTTGAGGGATTAAACTACAACAACCGACAAACTCATTTTCAGCATAGATACCGAAAACATCTCCTAATGCCCTCTGTTGTAGCTAATTCAATAAAAGCAACGGCATCATCATGAGTGTATGGATGAGGAAATATGTCACGTAAGTTTATAGCAATCTTATAGTTATTTGCTAATTCACATATTATATGAGGTGACACATGTTCAATTTTACGTAATTCTACCATATCAATACATTTATTTTCTCACAAAGATATGCCTATTTGTGAGATGATTAAGTGTAAAAGTGAATCAAAATTCATCGAATTGCATTTTGCACTTAAAATTTGAGCATGATAGCGTATTTTACAAAGAAAGAAATATTTTATTCAGCAACACGATTAGATTATTATTTATATCTTTGTAATAGAGTTATTTGAAGCGATGGAAAAACTCAGTAGACCAAAGTAGTTTGCTCATTTCTATATCGTTACCCATTGTTATACTCTTCTTCTTCAAAAATCTATTATTCAATAGATTACAATCACATTTCTTGTTTCTCTGAACACAACTGTAATAATTGAAAATGCAAAATTGAAAATTATGAGAGAGGTATATGTATTGATTTTTGGACTGTTGCTGTTGGTACAGGCAGGATGTCATGACGTGACGGTCGGGTACTTGGAAACGAGGGATGCCGTGTATCAATCGGACAGTATGATCGTTAAAGCGGAACTTGACCCCGATTGGGACGCGAGGCAGATAGAGTTTCAAATACCGTGGCAAAGCACTTCCATCGAGGGGGTGCAAGGAACCGCACCAATTCACTACTCCATCAAGAGTATAAATAGCGCTCATCCCGAGGTTGCCGATCAATTCACGATGCAAGGAAAAGGCATTATCGAGTTGCCGTGGAATCACACCGTACCACCCGGGCGGTACGTGATTAATATTCGGGTGTCGAACGAAGGATACACTTACGCTCTTGATTCGGTATTCACGGTGGTCGTGAAATAATGTAGGTAAACGGGGGAGTCGAAAGGCTCCCTCTTTCCTTTTATGCTTTAAATTATCAAGATGTGAAGGAAAATTTATAACTTTACAGTTAAATTATTTATAGTGAGATGAATGATGATATGAAAAGAGGTAAAATGAAAGGTTGTTTTGTGCTGATTTTGTTACTTTGTGTGATGAAGCCGGTTTGGGGACATTCGGATCTGATAATGACAAACAAATACGGGAACGTGGAGGTGTGGTATCAATTTGGTTTTAATCGACACGAGGAAAGGTTTAAGGCTCTAATTATCGGTCAGTTGGTGGAGATGCTTTCAAGAGAAATGGATTATAAACAGCCGATTATTTTAAGTTTTAAACATAGTTACGTGGACGATATTGTTCCCCGGTATAAACTTCAGTGCAGACGAGGAAGTACGGGTGATACCCTTTTGTTTAACTTGGAGGCGAAAACGTATAACGCGACGAAAACGCTTCAGCTGATAGAATATGGAATAAAGAACAAGGAAAGTGTTTTTAGGGAACAACGAGACACTACATTTGAGACTCGTTACTGGGGACCTCATACTGAAACTTCTTTGGGCAGGGCGAAAATAGATAAGGTTCTGAATCGGAAAGTTTCTTTTTTGGTGAATAAGGTGTTAGCGAATAAGATATACAGACCGAAAGATGATCATGATAAGATATCAGAGGGATTCATGTATTATTATCAAAATAATAAATATCATATTTTTTATAAGAAATGGGATGGATGTGGGCGTGTGTTGCTGGAATTGGATAATATATACCAATTCGGGCAGCTTGTCTATCCTGCTTTTGTATTAAGCAGTAGATGTGGGGTGATTTTTGATACGGATTCGACATTTTATGTGTTGACGAGGGATAATATGTCCAAGGAGGAGGATGCTCGTTATTTTATTTCAAAACGACATACGGTGACGGGGGTGAAAGATGTGCATGAACCGTTTCATTTGGTCGAAATCGGGGAGAGGAATGTTATTATCGGTGTACGGCAATTTTTCAAGCCTGAACGAAATCTCCTTTACCGGGCAAAAGATGATTATTTGATTCAGAATTTGGATACCTTTGTTGACAAGTTTAAAGAAGTTGATAAGTAAAGAAATCCGGAAAACTATTGGGATATGGGAAATTTGTTTACGATGCTAACCGTTCGGGCGGATTACGGGCAAAACGCTTTGGTGATTTTGGATCAGACGTGCTTGCCGAACCGGGAGGTTTATCTGGCGTTGAAGACGGCGGAGGAGATTTGGGAGGCGATTTATTCGTTGAAGGTACGGGGAGCCCCGGCTATCGGGGTGGCAGCGGCTTACGGGGTTGCCGTGTTGATGCAGGGAGTGGAGGTGACGGATTTCGAGAGTTTCTATCGGGAGTTCGTGAAGGTAAAGAAGTATCTGGAGTCCTCTCGTCCCACGGCGGTGAATTTGTTTATGGCGTTAGACCGGATGGAAGCCCGGTTATTGCGGCATCGGGAAGGAGGGGTAAAGGACTGGAAGCGGGTATTGCGGGAGGAGGCAGAGGCTGTCCGGGAAGAAGACGCCGTGGCTTGCAAGCGAATTGGGGAGTGGGGGTTGTCGTTGCTGCGCCCGGGGATGGGGTTGCTCACGCATTGTAACGCGGGGCATTTGGCGGTGTCCGAGTACGGGACGGCTTTGGCGCCGATTTACTTGGGACAAGAACGGGGATATGCCTTTTCCGTGTTTGCCGATGAAACTCGTCCTCTATTGCAGGGAGCCCGATTGACGGCTTACGAGTTGCAGAAGGCCGGGGTGGATGTCACTTTGATTTGTGATAATATGGCTTCAACGGTGATGAAGCAGGGGCGGGTACAGGCCGTGCTGGTGGGGTGTGACCGGGTGGCAGCCAACGGTGATACGGCGAACAAGATCGGTACTTCGGGGGTAGCGGTATTGGCGAAATATTACGATATCCCGTTTTACGTGTTAGGACCTACTTCAACGATAGACATGGGATGTCCCACGGGTGAACAGATCGAGATCGAGGAGCGTGCTCGCGAGGAGGTGACGGAGAAATGGTATGCCCGGAGAATGGCGCCCGAAGGCGTGAAGGTGTATAACCCGGCTTTTGACGTGACTTCCGCTGATTTGATCACGGCGATTATCACGGAGCGGGGGATTGCTTATCCGCCTTTCGGGGAGACGTTAAGGATGTGGAAAGAAAAGACATTTTGACATAATAATTAGTATTTTTAAAGACAAAATGACAGACGTGGGGGTTCACGGGGAAGTGTTTCTCGAAATGGAAAAATTCCTGACGCTTCTTTTATTTCTTGATTATCAGTGAGATGTGACGTTTGTTGATTTCATATTTCAATCGTGAAACTTTTGGGCGTGAGTTTCGGTATATACTTTGTAATTTCTAACGCAGAAAGGAGTGATTGAGACTATGAACATGAATAATTATACAATTAAGTCGCAAGAGGCGGTGCAGGCAGCAGTGCAGCTGGCGCAGGAAAAAGGTCAACAGGCGATCGAGACGGGTCACTTGTTGAAGGGGATACTGGAGAAGGGCGAAAATATCACCACTTTTATTTTTAATAAATTGGGTATTAATAGTCGGAATGTTGTCGCGGCGTTAGACCGTATCGTGGATGCTTACCCGAAGGTATCGGGAGGTTCCCCCTATTTGTCCGACGAGGCGAACAAGGTGCTGGAGAAAGCCGCGAAGCTGGCGGGAGAGATGGGTGACCAATATGTTTCATTGGAGCATATTCTTTTAGGCTTGTTGTCGGTGAAAGATCCTGTGTCCGGTATGTTGAAGGACGCGGGTATGACCGAGAAAGAAACCCGGGAAGCGATCAACGAGTTGCGGAAGGGGTCGAAAGTAAATTCCCAATCGGCGGAGGATAATTACGATGCCTTGGGAAGGTACGCTATCAATTTGAATGAACGTGCCCGAAACGGGAAACTTGACCCGGTGATCGGGCGGGATGACGAGATCCGTCGGGTGTTGCAGATATTGTCGCGGAGAACGAAGAACAACCCGATTTTGATTGGTGAACCGGGTGTGGGTAAGACCGCTATTGCCGAGGGATTGGCGCAACGTATCGTGAACGGGGATGTGCCCTCGAATCTGGCATCCAAGAATATTTATTCTTTGGATATGGGTGCCTTGATTGCCGGGGCAAAATATAAAGGGGAGTTCGAGGAGCGATTGAAAGCCGTGGTTAACGAAGTGTTGTCTTCCGAGGGGGAAATTATACTGTTTATCGACGAGATACATACTTTGGTCGGTGCGGGAAAATCCGACGGAGCCATGGATGCGGCGAATATACTGAAACCGGCATTGGCAAGAGGTGATTTGCGGGCGATAGGTGCGACGACGCTGAACGAGTACCAGAAGTATTTCGAGCAGGACAAGGCGTTGGAGCGCCGGTTCCAGAAGGTGATGATTGACGAGCCGGACGTGATGAGCGCGATCAGTATTATGCGTGGCTTGAAAGAGCGTTACGAGAATCACCATAAAGTGCGGATCACGGATGACGCGATTATTGCTTCCGTGGAGTTGTCGCACAGGTATATTTCCGATCGTTTTTTGCCCGATAAGGCGATTGACTTGGTGGACGAGGCGGCTGCCCGTCTGCGGTTGGAGATGAATTCCGTGCCGGAAGAGATTGACGAGTTGGATCGTAAGATCAAGCAGTTGGAGATCGAGAAAGAGGCGATCAAGCGGGATGGCAAAAGTAAGAAATTGGACGAGATTCAGAAGGAATTGGCGGATTTGAACCAAGAACGCACGAAATTGCGTGCTCAATGGGAGTCCGAGCGCTCCTTGATTGACGAGATACAGAAGAATAAGGATGCGATAGAGCAGTACAAGTTCGAGGCTAGTCGTGCTGAACGCGAAGGCGATTACGGTAAAGTTGCCGAGTTGCGTTACGGTAAAATCAAGCAGGCGGAGGCGAGAATCGAGGAGGTAAAAGCCAAGCTGGCGGATATGAAGCACGGGGAATCGCTGATCCGGGAAGAGGTGACGGAGGATGATATTGCCGCCGTGGTTTCTAAATGGACGGGGATTCCGGTGAGCCGCATGATGCAGAGTGAAAGGCAGAAGTTATTGCATCTGGAGGATGAATTGCACAAGAGGGTGGTTGGTCAGGAAATGGCGATCGCGGCATTAGCTGATGCGGTACGACGGAATCGTGCCGGGTTGCAGGATGCCAAACGACCGATCGGTTCATTTATCTTTTTGGGAACGACGGGTGTCGGAAAAACCGAGTTGGCGAAGGCATTGGCGGAGTTCCTGTTTGACGACGAGTCATTGATGACCCGTATAGATATGTCCGAGTACCAAGAACGTCATTCCGTGTCCCGGTTGATCGGGGCGCCTCCCGGATACGTGGGATATGACGAGGGCGGACAGTTGACGGAAGCTGTTCGGCGGAAACCGTATTCCGTGGTGTTGCTCGACGAGATCGAGAAGGCGCACCCGGACGTGTTCAATATCTTGTTGCAAGTGTTGGATGACGGTCGTTTGACAGATAATAAAGGTCGGGTGGTCGATTTCAAGAATACGATTATCATCATGACTTCAAATATCGGCGCGCATATTATTCAGGATAAACTGAAAGGTATTGACGAGAATAACCGGGATGAGGTGTTAGAGAAGACAAATCGCGAGGTTTACGAGATGCTGAAACAGACGATTCGTCCCGAGTTTCTGAATCGTATTGACGAGATCGTGATGTTTGCCCCGTTGAAGAAGTCCGAGATAGTGGATATCGTGCGTTTGCAGTTTAACGGAGTCAAGAAGATGCTGGGGAATAACGGTATCGCTATCGAGATTTCGGATAAAGCCGTGGAATGGCTTGCCGAAGCCGGATATGATCCGCAATTCGGTGCCCGCCCCGTGAAACGAGTGATACAGCGTACTTTGCTGAATGAGTTGTCCAAGCAAATATTGGCGGAGGAGGTATCGCGGGATAGCCGTATCGTGGTAGACGTGAAGGATGACAAGATTGTCTTCGAGAATAAGTAAAAATAATTTTACAGAGGAGGCTGCCAAAAAATGAATTGGCAGCCTCGTTTTGTTTTTTGGGGATACCTTTTTCTTTTGAGTTGATTGTTGTTCGGGAATTATATATATTTGCACAAGACATTATGATGTATGTTGCATAGCGAAGCAGAGATTATACAAAAATTGGAAGCAGGCAACGAGATTTGTTTGAATATGCTCTATGATAATTATTACAGGGCACTATGCCTCTATGGTCTTCGCTTTGTGGCGGATCCCGATGATGCGGAAGATGTTGTTCAGGATGTTTTTGTTGCCTTTTGGCAAAACAAGAAAGGAACTATTTTCACCGGGTCGGTTCGTTCGTATCTTTTTGGTGCAGTCGTTAAAGCAGCCTCGAAGTTTGCGGTTCGCAATAAGCGAATCATGTTTGATGACGTGGAGAAGTATATTGATAATTTCCTTGATGAATTAAACGAGTATGACGAGGAAGAATTTGTGCTGTTGAAAAATAAAGTATGTGCGGAAGTGGATGCGTTGCCTGATAAAACAAGAGAGGTTTTTAAGGCCGTTGTTTTGGAGAACATGACTTATCAACAAGTGGGGGAGCGTTGCGGGATAACGGTGAATACGGTAAAAACTTTATATTATAGGGCTTTAAAACATTTAAAGGAAAGGCTTGGTGGAGAGAATGTTATCTTATTCTTGATGATTACCCGATAATTTTTCTTGATTTTTTTCCTAAAAGTTGTCATCTCTTTTTCGTTTTCGTGGTATATGATAGAAAAGATGGTGCAATGAATGACAAAATATGGCAATGGATAGGAGATTATTGTTCCGGCTCTTTGGATGAAGTCGAGGGGCGGGAGTTGCGTGAATGGATGGATGAGTCGGAGGAGAACAGGCAATACTTTATGGAAGGGGTTAAGATGGTATGGCAATATCGGTTCGCCGCTCATTCGGACGATAAACGGAATGTTTCTCTTGCTCGTGTCCGGGCGAAAATTCATGTTCAGCGAAGACGTTCCCTTTGGATAAAAGTGAGTATTGCGGCTTCCGTGCTGATATTGCTGGCTTCAACTCTTTTGTTCGTCAATATGTCCCGTCCGGATGATTCCGATCGGGTATTACCCGTGCTTGCCAGAGTTCCGGCGGGTAGTACGAAAGCTATGCTGGAACTGGCGGATGGTATTCAAGTCGATCTGATGCAGGATAACTTGAAAGAAATCATGGATCAATACGGTACGACTGTTGTTGATGATAAAGAAAAGGGATTGAGATACGATTGTTTGGAAGATAAGGAGGAGGAACCTGTTTTTCATACGATTACCGTTCCGATTGGGGGAGAGTATCATTTCACGTTGGCAGATGGTTCACTGGTGTGGTTAAATTCGGCATCTCAATTGACTTTTCCGACAAAGTTTACCGGAGATACGCGTGAGGTGACAGTGAAAGGAGAGGTGTATTTTGAAGTGCAACATGATGAATACAAGCCGTTTATTGTGCGGAGCGGAGATATGAAAATACAGGTGTTGGGAACTAAATTCTGTGTGTCGGCTTACCCGGAGGATAGCCGAATGATGACGACATTGGTGCAGGGTGCCGTGAAAGTAGAGTGTGGTGGGCATGATGTGGTACTCGAGCCGGGATTCCAAGCATCGGTTGATAAAACGACCGGAGAGATGAAGCGGAATGCCGTTGAACTTTCGCTTTATACTTCTTGGGTAAAAGGCGTGTTTGAGTACGAGAATATGAGTCTGGCTGATATTGTCGTGCAATTAGCCCGATGGTATGATGTGACATTTGAATTTTCTGCGCCTGAATATAAAGAACGTCGGTTCACGGGGATGGTGAGGAAGTATGCCGATTTGAACGATGTGTTGGATATGATAGAAAAAACTACGAATGTAAAATTTATAATGAATGGAAGAAATGTTACAATTACTTCATTAGTAAGGTAAAAGAGTAAAAAAACGGGAAATGTTCCCAGCATCTCCCGTTGTAATTTGATTGAGCCTTCCCAGAGGCTACGTTTATTAATCAAAGTATTCAAATGTATGAAAAAAAGACGAAATTCTAATCAAACCTCGTTGAAAAAAACGCGGGGGAAAATTTTTTTAGCAATGAAACTGACTTTGCTTCTTACGATGTTTTTTTCTTTCACTGCTTTTGCAAGTGTTTCGTCACAGTCTGTGACGCTTAAGTTGGAAAATGCAAGTTTGAGAGAAACGATTAAAGCGTTGAAAAACCAAACAGGGGTATATTTTGTGTTTAACGAAGAGGAGGTAGCGAATTTGAATGTCAAGTTGAACATGGAATTGACCGATGAACCGTTCGAGAACGCTTTAAGTCGTATTTTTAAGGGCTTACCCTTCACCTACGAGTACGCAGACGGAGTTGTTATTATAAAGCCGACTCCGAGCGTTGAGGATGGTGTCAAGTTGAAAAAGGTGAAAGGTCGAGTAGTGGATGCCGACGGGGAACCGTTGCCCGGGGTATCTGTTGTCGTGGAAGGCACAACTCGTGGGGTAGCAACAGATGTAAACGGTATATTCCAAATGATGATAGAGAATAAAGTAGGACAAAAGCTGCTATTTTCGTTTATCGGGATGGAGCCGGAGACGGTGGCTTGGAACGGGCAGGATTCGTTGCATGTTGTCATGAAATATTTGAGCGTGGGTATGGATGAAGTTGTGGTGACGGGGTATCAAACTTTGAATCGTCGTGAGTCCGCGAGTGCCGTGACTACGATCAGGGCAAAAGATATCTTGGTTAGCGGTGCCGGCTCCATTGATAAAATGTTGCAAGGACGTATTCCCGGGATGATGGTGATGAATACCTCGGGAGAGCCGAGTGCTACCCCGAAGATCCGAATACGCGGTAATGCTACTATTAACGGGAATAAAGCTCCGGTTTGGGTTGTCGATGGTGTGATACTGGAGCAAGATGTACCTTTTACGGCATCCGATATCAACAGTGAGGATGCGGAATATTTGATCGGTAATGCTATTGCCGGGCTTAACCCGCAGGATATCGAGACGATCACCGTGTTGAAGGATGCTTCCGCTACGGCTATCTATGGGGTAAAGGCCGCTAACGGTGTTATCGTGATCACGACAAAGCGGGGAGGTAAAGGGGCTCCTGTTATTACCTATAATGGGGATGTGACTGTGAATACCCGTCCGGCTTACAAAAACTACGACCGGATGAATTCCCGGCAACGTATGGAACTTTCCAAAGAGATCGTTGAGGCCGGATTGAATTACCCGCGTATTCCTGCCGGAGATTCATACGAGGGTGCGTTAGTGGAACTTTATAATAAACAAATAACCCAAGAACAATTCGAAGAGAAAATACGGGTAATGCAAGCCAGAAATACAGATTGGTTTGATGTTCTTTTCAGGAATGCGGTTACGCATACACACAATCTGAATGTATCGGGGGGTGGTGAAAAAGCCAGCTATTATTTCTCGGCAGGATATAATAACGAACAAGGGGCAGCGAAGAGTTCGTCGAAAGAACGTTTTAATACCTTGGCCAAGGTAAATGTGGATGTGAATAAATTTATTGATTTTCAGGCAAAAATAGATTTTAGTACAACGACGAACGAGGGGTATTACTCCACGATTAATCCTTTCAGTTATGCTTATCAGACTTCAAGAACATTGCCCGTGTATAACGAGGACGGTTCCTACCACGAGTATAATAAAGGCTCCGGGTATAATTATAATATTATAAAGGAGCTGGAGAATACGGGGAATGAGGCCAAGATGAATGATTTTAACGCTCAGGTAGCATTAAATGTAAAATTGTGGAAGGGGTTGACTTACGGGGGCGTATTCTCGTTGTCCAACAGTACGACTCAACAGCGGAATTGGGCCACGGAGGAATCTTACGAGATAACAACGATCCGGGCATATGAATATAAAGCGTTTGCCGAAACAACGGATGAATATAAAAAATCTGTATTACCTTACGGGGGGATACTGAATCAGGGTGAAACCCGTAAAACGGGTTATACGGTTCGGAATACTGTAAATTTTGTTCGTAGTTTTGATAACGTGCATGATGTGAATATTATGGGAGGTGTTGAAGTCCGGTCGAACAAGTACAAGGGGCATCGGGTAACCGGCTATGGCTGGACGCCTGAATTCGGGGAGAAATTTATGCCCGTGTACACGGAAAGGTTTGTGTCGGATTACGTGAAGACGGGGAAGTTGAATCCGGTAAATACCCATACCGTGACGCAGGTAGCTTCGTTTTTCGGTACGGCAAGTTATACTTTCAAGAATAGATACGTGATTAATGGAAATATCCGGTCTGACGGGGCAAACAAGTTTGGAAGTAATCCGAAATATCGTTGGTTGCCGACTTGGTCTGTTGCGGGTAAATGGATTGCTTCAAGTGAGAATTTTTTACGGGATGTAACTTGGTTGAACAGTCTTGCGTTCCGCGGGTCATATGGTATACAAGGTAATATTCACGAGGATGCGACTCCTAATCTGATTGTTACGATACAGGATCGGGATAACATGAGTGGTTTGGATAAATACGGAATTTATCGTTTGCCGAACCCTGATTTGCGCTGGGAGAAAACGAAATCATGGAACGTTGCTGTCGATTTCTCGCTGTTTAACAATCGGGTGAAAGGCGGATTCGATATTTTCAGGAAAAATACGTCTGATTTGATTATGTCCAAATCTGTGGCATCTTCTAATGGACGTGCTATTCTATACATGAATGCCGGTAAAATGAGAAACGCCGGGTTTGAAGGTTTTATAAATCTGGAACTGGTTCGTTCGGACAAATTTGATTGGCGTTTCGGGTTTAATTTTAGCCGGAATGTGAATGAGGTTACTTTGGCTAATGGTGATTCGTATGAAAACACGGATGAAATTAATATGATGTTAGCCGGAGAATTGGCTATCGAAGGGCAGCCTGTCGGATCCATGTATTCCTATCGTTTCGCGGGATTGTCGCCGGAGAGTGGTTATCCCTTGTTTTACGCTAAAGATGGGCGTAAAGTACATTTCGGGGAGGCTTCCATGATGGCATTGAAGAACTGCGGTTCTATTTTTCCTAAGCTGACAGGTGGTTTTGATACGCAATTCACGTATAAACGTTGTTTGTCACTTTCTCTGGCGTTTGCTTACAATATCGGAAATATACAACGTTTGCCGGAAGTGTATCAAGATAAAAAGAAAGTGTTCGATCCTCTCTCGAATGTGTCCACAAGTTTGATTCATCGTTGGAGAAAGGTGGGGGACGAGAAGTACACGTCAGTTCCCGTGTTATATGATGATGTGAAAGTGAGTGAATTGAAAGGGAACGAGAATTTGGTGGCAGCCAGAGAGGGCGCGAGTAATCTTATTTACCCGATGGAGATGTATGATAAAAGTGACGAGAGAGTGGCTAAAGGGGATTTCCTGAAGCTGAAGATGGTGGCGTTATCTTATATGATGCCGGAGAAATACACGACGTGGCTGGGTATATCCAGCATGACACTGCGTTTGCAAGCGACGAATCTGTTCACTATCGCGAGTAAGAAATGGGAAGGGGTAGACCCCGAAACCCCGGGAGCGAACATTCCGTTGTTGCCGACATATAGCTTAGGATTGAATATATCATTCTGATTTAAAAAATCGTTAGTTATGAATAGAAAGTTAATATATATCTTATTTTTGTTTTTAGGATTCGTGTCTTGTGACGATTATTTGAAAGATGATTCCGGAGATTTGCTTATTCCTAAAAAAGTATCGGAGTTTATTCCCGTTTTGTATGCCGAAGGTTATCCGAAGAGTTTTAATACACAAGGAGGCTGGATTGAATTGATGACTGATGATGTGGAATTGAGCCCGTTGGAACAGGGTACGCCTTTTGGAGATCCCGGTTTTGATGAATTGAATGGAGGAGAAGGACGTCAGGCTTACAAGTGGAAAGCGGATATTGAAGAAACATTGCAAGATCTTTTCTGGAGTAGTATGTACGAGTATATATTGGGATGCAATATTATTATAGATGCACTTCCTGATATGGAGTATTCGGAAAATGAAACAGGACAATATCATGCTTTGGCATCACAGGCGTATGCATTGAGAGCTTATTATTATTTTTGTCTGGTTAATACATACGCTTTGCCTTGGTCTGAAGCGAATTTGGATAAATTGGGGGTTATTATCCGTACAACCCCTCAAATAGACGTGACTCCGCGGGAACGCTCTTCTATACGCGAGGTGTACAAATTAATCAATGAGGATTTGGAAAAAGCCCTTGAACACGGGGTTGTCGGGGATGTTTCCGCGAACAAGCATATTCTTACTCCGGCGGCAATTCAACTTCTTGCGACCCGGGTGGCATTGTTTCAGGAAGATTGGGACAAAGTGATCGAACTGGGTGTTCCTTTTATGCAGGATAACAGTTCTATTTTCGATCTGAACAGTGTATCGGAAGATAAAATGGGAACAGATGACGCGAGGGATTTTACGATGTTTAATATGGCTGTAAACAACGAAATTATATTTACATTCGGGACAAACAGTTATAAATGTAGTCTTCTTTCTTATTATCCGACTCCCTTTGATTTGGGTTTCCGTGTTTCATACAAGGATGAAGGTTCTCTGATAAAATCTTACGAGGAGGATGACTTGCGTTTGCTGGCTTATTTTATGCAGGATTATTACGATCCGGGATGGCCGGGGCTGATAGATGAGGAATGGAAGTACAAGTGGAATTATCCTATCAAGTATAAAAGCGGTTCAACGACAACGAATTACCACGAAAATTGGAGAAACGTGGAGGTGCTGTTGAATTTGGCGGAAGCGTATGCCCGCAAATCAAATACCGTCAGCGAGGATGCCATCGGATGGTTGAATAAACTTCGGAAAAATCGTATTCGTAAAGCTGTCTATGAGGATTTATCCGTTGCCGATTTCCAGAATAAGGAGGCATTGGTTAAGTTTATTTGGACAGAGCGTCGGCGGGAATTATGCTTCGAGGAGCATATGCGGTTTTGGGATTTGCGTCGTCAGGGAATGCCGCGGTTAGTGCACAAATTGTATTTGGATCAAAGCGTGTACGAGACTTATGTTCTTGAACAAGGAAGTCCTAACTATGTGTTGGCAGTGCCAAGATCGGAGATGGATTATAACTCGGTAGTTTCTTCCAATCCCCGCGAGAATATCGTTGCACAGTGAAAATTGTTTAACTTGTAAACAAATACATTTATGAATTTGAAATATATATTTTCGAGTGTATTCTTCGCCGTATTGCTGGCTTGTGCTATTGGCTGTTCGGAAGATGATATTACAATAAATAAAGAGTTGGGCGAGCCTTTAATAGATCTTCCTAAAGGAGAACCGGGTTCGGTGGATGAAATGATTTATAAAATCTATGAACGCTACGGTACATATATCTTGTATAGTTTTGACGAGCAGACAATACGTCGGAAATGGACAGGAAAATGGTCGAGCTGGTACGCTCCCGTGAAGGTTGAAAATGAAGAGTATGTACGCAAAATGGTAACTTTTTTGCAGGAAGATTTCCTGAGTGGTTATACTGATGAATTCGTCAGAAAGAATCTGGTTCATAAAATCTTTCTCGTGGATTCGTTGGGAGAGCCTATGGATTCGACATCTTACATGACTTTTACTTCTTTTGACTATACTTTTGTTATTAGTAACGTGGGCAAGGCAATGGATGACTTTGCAGATTCTGACTGGTATAAATTGAGGAACGAGATTGTAAATACTTTCACGCAAAGTTTCTATAATTCTGCCACGGTGAAGCCGACAAAATTCCTTGCTTTGGCTGCATCCGGTATTATAACGCAAGTTGAGGATCCGGCAGGGGAATACGATAAGGGGCAACATAGTGCATTTCTCGTGGGGTACGTGCATGGCAGGGCTTTGCCTCAAGGAGGATACACGGATGTATTGATTCCTAAAACGGAGCAGGATTTTGCCGATTATATTACTTTCTTGACAACAAATACCAAAGCTGAATTGACGAACGTGTTGACCCGGTTCCCGAAGATGAAAGAACGTACGTTAGCGTTAGTCCCGTATTTGAAAAGTGTGTTGGAACTGGACGTTATTGCAACCCAAAATAAGAATTGTCCGGATGATAAGGTACCATCCGATTTCTTTGAACAATTTTAATAATATCTTACCGGGGAGATCAAGAACAACGGTTCCTCCGGTGATTAATGAATAATTTCAAAAAAAAGTATTGTATGAAAAAATTATTGTTTATCACTGTATTTGTATTTACTTGTTTGTTTTCTTTTGCTCAAGGTGTAAATTTCTTGGAAGGCGAAAAATGGAGCAAGGTATTGGAAATGGCGAAAGAGCAGAATAAGTTGATTTTCATGGATTGTTACACTACTTGGTGCGGTCCCTGTAAAGCATTGGCAACGGATGTTTTCCCGAAACAGGAGGTCGGAGATTTTTTTAATGCTAATTTTATTAACGTGAAATATGACATGGAAAAAGGAGAGGGGAAAGAGTTATATAAACGTTTTAAAAGTAATATAGTGGGCTTCCCTACTCTTCTATTAATAAACCAGAAAGGAGAAGTGATACATCAAATGGCAGGTTTTCATGAACCGGCGGCTTTGATTGAAGGCGTGAAGGCGGGATTGGAAGGGAAGACTGTGTTTGCCATGAGAGAAAAATATAATGCCGGAAATCGTGATTTGAATTTCCTGAGGGAATACGTGCAAGTGTTGCAGGGAGCGTTCCTGAAAGATGAAATTCAACGGGTGCTGGTGGATTATATGCAGAGTCTTCCGGTAGAAGAGTTGTTGAATAAAGAAGTGTGGGATTTGGTTGGAGAATACGTGAAAGATCCTTATTCCCCGCAATTTAATTTCGTGGTATTCAATTTTGACAAGTACGTGTATAAATTGAAAGTCGACGGTTATCGCTTGGAAAGACAATTGGCTTGGGCTATCGAGAAAGCCGTGGATAAGATTGTAAAAACGGAAAGAGATTCGACAGGTAAAGTATTGCCTTTGGTTGTAGATCCGGAAAATACAGAAATATTGATGACTTTGATCAACCGCGGAAATTTCAAGCGTGCTGAGGAAATGCGCGCTAAATTTAAAATTCATGAATTGGAATTGGCTGAACAATGGCAGGAGGTTATGGACTATGTCTTGATTTGTAGAAGTATTCGTGCTCTCGGTTATTCTGATTCTTTCGTGAACGAAACAATGCAGTATATTGCCGATTATTGTAAAGATAAAAAGATATTGAAACAGGCACTGGCTCTGATGGAAGATATTCAAGCCAAGGAGAACGAGGGAGAACGCGGAGCAAATTATCATGATACGCTGGCAAAACTTTATCGAGTGTTGGGTGATAAGAAAAAGGCAGCGGAAGAACAGGCTATTTGTGATAAAATACGAGCAGAAATAGAGGCCAAGTTTAAAGAAGCTTGGGATAATATGTAATCAAGAGAAAATATATGAATATAAGAGGTTTATTGTGTATTGTCGTGACGGTTATCCTTGCGGCCTGCGGTAATCGTGTCCCCGAGTACGAGATTAACGGTACTTGGGAAGGGGGCGACGGCAAGATGGTCTATTTGAAAAAATCTTTAGGTGGTCGGCAATATGAAATGATTGATTCGACGGTAGTGGAAAAAGGAAAATTCCGGATGAAGAACGAGTTAAAACAAGTGGATGAATTAGTACTTGTTTGCGAGAATGTACTTCAGCCGTTGATTCTGGATGGCACGCCGATAACCGTGGATTGCAAAACGGTTACAAGCGAATATAAAGGCAAGGAAGTGAAACAGTTGAAAGTAACTTTGAAAGGAAGCGTAGAGCAGGATATTTATCGTCGTTTCTTGGGCTCGCAACGGGATGAAATGTTGATGATGATGGGGGTTGCATTCATGAATACAGATGCAAATGTCGATTCTTTGAAGGTGGATTCTATGGCTAATTTGTATCTTAAAGTGAAAGAGAGATCGGCATTCGTGCAGGATAGTCTGGTAAAGAGTTATCCGGATACTTATTCGGCAGCGTTGATATTAAGCCGTTTGGTGAAGCAACGGGATTTGCCTTTTATCAAGGAAATGTATGAGAATCTGACTCCGAGGGCTAGGATGACACTTCCGGGAATGGAAGTGCAAAAGGCTATCGAGTTGATGCAAACTGTCGAGGAAGGAAGTATGGCTCCGGATTTTAGTTTGACGAGTCCTGACGGGAAAACCGTGAAATTGTCGGATTTGAGGGGAAAATACGTGTTGCTTGATTTTTGGGCTTCGTGGTGTGGACCTTGCTTGCGGGAAGTGCCTAACGTGAAAAAGGTATATGACAAATATCATAACCGGGGTTTTGAGATATTTAGTGTTTCGTTGGATGAAGATCAAGCGAAATGGGAAAAAGCAATTGTTGATAACGATTTGAATTGGATACACGGGTCATCTTTGCAGGGATGGAATTGTCCGGTTGCTAAATTATACAATGTCAGTGGTGTGCCGACAATGTTGTTGATAGACAGGGAAGGAAAAATCATCGGGACGAAATTACGGGGCGATATGCTTATGGAGAAAGTTGCTGAACGGTTTGGAAATTAAAGAGGAATCAGATAATGAATATGAAAAGAATATTTTTAACGATAGCGGTACTTCTTGTTTCTTGGAATATTTTCTCGCAGGGAATCAGCTTTGAAACCGGAAGTTGGCAAGAAGCATTGCAAAAGGCAAAGAAAGAAAACAAATTGGTCTTCGTAGATCTTTACACGACTTGGTGCGGACCATGCAAGAAAATGGCCAATGAAACTTTCCCTCAGGAAAAAGTGGGCGATTTCTTTAACAAGAATTTTGTCAATTACAAGATAGATGCGGAGAAGGGAGTCGGGCCTGAGGTGGCTTTAAAATATGATGTATCGGCTTATCCTACCTTAGTTTTCGTGAACGGGGAAGGTGATTTGATATATAAATTTATGGGGGTAAGGAATGCTGAGCGTCTGATAGCGGAAGGAGAAAAAGCTGTTCGCCTGTATTCTCTCGCTCCCCGTGTTGCCCGAATGGAGAAAGAGTATCGTGAGGGGAAGCGGGAAAAAGGCTTTTTGGCTGAATACTATTCTTTGCTGAAAGAATCCGGGGCGGGTGGAGGTGTCGTTCTGAACGAGTATTTGTCCTGTCTTTCGGATGAGGAACTATTAACGGAGCAGAATGTAGATAATATGGCGAATATCTCCGTTTTTGACCAACCTCTTTATGACCGTTTAGTGGAGTGTATAGGGAAAAACTCGGATGACAAAAAATTGGCGAACCGATTGACCGTGGTAGTGATGAAGAGTTTAAGTACTTGTTTCCGGACTTGCGTGAGCGAGAAGAACGAAGGTATGTTGGAAGGTATTCTTGCCATAAAAGCTTGTTTAGGAAATCCGGAAAACGGGATGTCTGCTATGATGGGAGGTGGAAAAGCTTATTTGCCTGCTGATCAATTGCGTTTGGATTTTTACTCGGCTAATCGCTTGGACGATAAGTTTAAAGAGTTAATGAATATGTATATGACTGATGTGCAAATCGAAACAAATATAGACTCGTTACGGAAACAAGAAGTGGAAACTGCCCGGCATTTTAAAATGCTGATTGATTCGGCAAAAGTAAAAAATGACACATCGGCTCTTGAAAATATAAAGAAGATGATGGGGATGTCAAATCTGTTTGGTACCGTGAAATACAAATTATTGTCTTCTTTTGTCATTAGCGGTACAAGACATTATTGGAAAATAACCGATCAGGGCATGCAAGGGGAGAAAAAGCGGTGTATGGATTGGATACATTACGCGTATCAATTGGATCGTACCCCCGCCACGGTATGGGACTGTGCCGATTTTCTGGAAGTGCTGGAAGAAAAGAATGAAGCGAAACAATTGTTGCAGGATATGTTGGAAGTCGCGAAGAATAATCCGGATGGTGATATAAAGGCTGAAGACATACAATCCGTGAAAGAACGTGTAGAGAAGATGTAATTAAGGATTTGTGAAAGACGCCTAAAAGTTCGTGAAGTCAGAATATGACTTTACGGACTTCCCAAGGAGAACCTACCGTTACGCCGTGGCATGATTGTAGATAAACCGTAGCTCAGATATCCGGAGCTATGGTTGGGCTGTTTGAGCTTCGAATAGTCTACGTGAGAGGGGGATTATTACCCTATTAATAGGGTTGGTGTACCCGGAATATTTGTTTGATGGAAACTGCTGCAGAAAAAAGAGGTGACAAAAAAGAGTTAGCAATTGATGCTAACTCTCTAAAATTCCGTGTACTCGAGGCGGGACTTGAACCCGCACAGCCGCAATGGCCACGGGATTTTAAGTCCCGCGTGTCTACCGATTCCACCACTCGAGCAACTTGGAGCGAAAAACGGGACTCGAACCCGCGACCCTAACCTTGGCAAGGTTATGCTCTACCAACTGAGCTATTTTCGCATAATTGCTTGCAAAATTTGACAGGAACGCTTTCCATTTTTGCGATTGCAAATATAGGGCAATTTTTAATACGTGCAAAAGGTTTTAGGAGAAAATGCGGTAGTTTTTTTTAATTGATTTCTTAAAATCTGTTATTCATGGAGTTATTCGAGGATGAGATGAAGAGTTGTGATGATTTTTTTCTTGAATTGATTGTTCTCGGGAGTAGAATGATTATATTTGTCGAGTTTTTAAGACAAAAACAATGTCAGGTACAGGAAGCAAAAGAGGAAAAGGTTCATATTTTGTTTCCACGATCAGTATTTCTCTAGTGCTGATCGTGGTGGGTATGCTTGTGTTTATTTTGTTGAATGCCCGGTTAATATCAGATCACGTGAGGCGGAATATCGGCTTTGCCGTTATCGTGAAAGACAACACGAATGAGGCGGAGATCAAGCGGGTGCAGAAGATTTTGGATACCCGTCCTTTTGTTTATTCTTCCACTTATATCACGAAAGAACAGGCCGCGAAATCTTTTAAAAAGGAGATGGGGGAAGATTTCGAGGCTATATTGGGAGGAAATCCCTTGTTGCCGTCAATAGAGATCAGGTTGAATCCCGAATACGCGAATAATGATTCGTTGGCTGTGATCGAGAAGGGGTTAGCCCGGTTTGATATTATCCACGAGGTATATTATCAGAAATCCATGATAGAGAGTATAAACGAGAATATTCATCGCATTACCTTGCTGTTTTTGATCGTGGGTGCCGTGTTGGTATTGATCTCGTTCACGTTGATTCGTAACACGATTCATTTGGCGGTGTATTCCCAGCGATTGTTGATCAAGACAATGCAATTGGTCGGGGCGACGCCGTTCTTTATTTGCAAACCTTTCGTGTATGGCAGCATGTGGCGGGGATTCTTTGGTGCGTTGATTGCTAACCTGATTTTATTGGGAGCTATATTTGTCGTGCAGGAGAAAGTGAGTAAAGTGATTAATATCATGCACATGGATGTCATTGTCGTTATGGTCGGGTTCGTGATGCTTTCCGGGGTGCTGTTGTCGTTCTTCTCGGCATGGTTCTCGGTGCGGCGGTATTTGAACAAGGATTTGAACACGTTGTACGCGTAAATTAAAATAAAGTATATGGCAAGAATTTTAAACGAAAAAAAAGACGGATTCCCTATCCCGAAAGAAAATTACAAGATGATTCTTATCGGATTCGGTATTGTTGTGGTCGGATTCCTGTTGATGATGGGTGGGGGAGCGGATTCTCCCGAAACGTTTAATTACGATATCTTTAGTTTCAGAAGAATCACGTTAGCCCCGATCGTTGTGCTGTTCGGTTTCGGTTTCGTGTTTTGGGCAATCATGCGGAAGTCCAAGGAAAAAGAGGAGAAATAGTATTAATATAAATTGAGTATTGAGTGTGCGTGCATTTTCAATTTTCAATTTTCAATTTATATTAATAAATGGAGTGGTTTCAGGCATTGGTTCTTGGAGTGATCCAAGGATTGACAGAATTTTTACCGGTAAGCAGTTCCGGACATTTGCAGATATTTAGTGCCTTATTTGGCTTACAGGGAGAGGAGAATCTGACGTTTGCCGTGGCGGTGCACGCGGCAACGGTTTGCAGTACGATCGTGGTCTTGTGGAAAGAGGTTTCAATACTTTTCAAAGGATTCTTTACTTTCAAGTATAATGATGAGATGGCCTACGTGTTGAAGATTTTTCTTTCTATGATTCCGGTGGCTATCGTGGGTTTTTGTTTTAAAGATTACGTGGAAGAGCTGTTCGGTTCCGGGTTATTGGTTGTCGGTTGCATGTTGTTGGTGACCGCTTTGTTGTTGGCATTTGCTTATTATGCCAAACCGCGAGTGAAGGAGAAAATATCATTTATGGATGCTTTCGTGATCGGAATCGCTCAGGCTTGTGCCGTGTTGCCGGGTTTATCCCGTTCCGGTTCGACGATTGCCACGGGTATCCTGTTGGGAAATAAAAAAGAAGCGGTGGCGAAATTCTCCTTTTTAATGGTGTTAATCCCTATTCTGGGAGAGGCATTTCTTGATTTGATGAAAGGCGGATTCAGTGCTTCTCAAAGCGGTATCTCCACGGTTTCTTTGCTGGTAGGGTTTGTTGCCGCTTTCGTGTCGGGATGCATTGCATGCCGTTGGATGATCAATATCGTGAAGAAGGGTAAATTGATCTGGTTTGCGATTTATTGCGCGATTGCCGGTATATTGACGATTGTATTGGGATAATGAAGGAGTGGGGAAATATACGTTTTAGAGAGGGAGATGATTTTCGGGCGGGGGCTGTCCTTGTGGTGGATAAACCGTTGCGTTGGACGTCTTTCGATGTGGTAAACAAGATTCGCATCTGCCTGCGTAAAGGGTACGGGAAAATCAAGGTGGGACACGCGGGGACGCTGGACCCATTGGCGACGGGAGTTGTGATTGTTTGCGTGGGGAGAGAAACAAAGAATATAGAGGAGTACATGGGGCAGGAGAAGGAGTATGTGGCGGAAATAACTTTCGGGCACACGACGCCTTCTTATGATTTGGAAACATCTTTTGATGCGGAATTTCCGTATACACATGTCGATCGGGAATGTCTGGAGCAAGCTGTTCGTCAGTTTGTCGGGGAGATAGAACAATTCCCACCTTCTTATTCGGCGGTTCGTGTCGACGGGGTCCGTGCTTACGAGATGGCTCGCAGGGGGGACGAGGTTGAAATGAAAAGCCGGAAAGTGACCGTGAGGGAGATTGAAATATTGAAAGTGGAGTTTCCAATAGTGGAGCTTCGGATTGTTTGCAGCAAGGGGACTTATATCCGTTCTTTGGCACACGATTTGGGTAAAGCTTGCGGGAGCGGCTCGCATCTTTCCGCTTTAAGAAGGACTCGTGTAGGGGACTTTCGGGTGGAAGACGGATTTAAAATGGATGAAATTATTGGAATTTTAGGAGAAAATTTGTAATTTAGCAGGATTTGGTTAATATATAAAATTGTTCAGCATGAAACTATCAAAGTTTAAATATAAGTTGCCGCCGGAGTTAATCGCTTTGCATCCGGCTAAGAATCGGGATGAGGCTCGTTTAATGGTATTGGATCGAAAAACCGGAAAGATTGAACACAAGATTTTCAAGGATGTGATTGATTATTTCGATGAAAAAGACGTGTTCGTGTTTAACGACTCCAAGGTATTCCCGGCTCGGCTATATGGAAACAAGGAAAAGACAGGTGCGGAGATTGAAGTATTCCTGTTGAGAGAGTTGAACCCGGAATTACGTATCTGGGATGTACTGGTTGATCCGGCGCGGAAGATTCGTATCGGTAATAAGCTGTACTTCGGGGAAGATGATAGTATGGTGGCAGAGGTGATTGACAATACAACTTCCCGCGGGAGAACTTTGCGTTTTTTGTATGACGGGGAGTATGACGAGTTCAAAAAGGAGTTGTACGCGTTGGGCGAAACTCCGCTTCCCCGGTTTATCAACCGGAAGGTGGAGCCGGAGGATGCCGAGAACTATCAGACTATTTTTGCCAAGAACGAGGGGGCTGTTGCCGCTCCCACTGCCGGGATGCATTTTAGCCGCGAGTTGATGAAACGTATGGAGATCAGGGGTATTGATTTCGCTTATATCACGTTGCATGTAGGTTTGGGTAATTTCCGGGAAGTGGATGTCGAGGATTTGACAAAGCATAAGATGGACTCGGAGCAAATTATCGTGGGGCCGGAAACCGTGAAGATCGTGAATGATGCGAAAGACGAGAAGCATAAAATATGTGCCGTGGGAACAACTGTCGTGCGTACTCTGGAGAGTTGCGTGACGACGAAAGGACGGTTGACGGAGTTTGACGGCTGGACGAATAAATTTATATTTCCGCCGTATGATTTCAGCGTGCCGGATGCGTTTATTTCCAATTTCCATTTGCCTTATTCTACTTTGTTGATGATGGTAGCCGCTTTCGGGGGATATGAACATGTGATGGAGGCTTACGATGTTGCTGTCAAGGAGAAGTATAGATTCGGCACGTATGGAGATGCCATGTTGATTATATGATAAGGAATATATAGACAAATAGAAAGACGGTGTGCTGAAAGGTATGCCGTTTTTTTGATAAAGAGGAAGAAATTTGGAAGCAAAGGAGTTATTGAAACTTTTTCAGGCGCATCCTGTTGTCCGGAAGATTACCCGGCGTTTGAGTGAACGCCCGGGAATAAAGATAAAACTGGAAAACGGGATCGGGTCGATTGTTTCGTTTGTTGCCGCTAGTGTCGAGCAGGAGATGAAGAGTCTTCAATTGTTCGTGATGAACGATAAGGAGGAGGCAGCCTATTTTTATAATGACCTGTTGACTTTCTTTGACGAGGAGAACGTGCGTTTCTTGCCTTCTTCCTATCGTCGGGTCGGTAATTTCGAGGATAAGGATAATGATTCTATTCTGGTTCGCACGGAAGTATTGAATGCTTTAACGGCAAAGCAGGTGAGCATGGTGGTGACTTACACGGAGGCGTTGGCTGAAAAAGTGGTCAGTAAGACCGTGCTCGCGGATATGTCGATGCCGGTTGCCAAGGGGGAGAAATTATCTATTTCTTTTCTTGAATCTTTGCTTTCCGAGTACGGGTTTGAGCGGAGTGATTTCGTGTATGAACCCGGGCAGTTTTCAATCCGGGGAAGTATCGTGGATGTCTACTCGTTCGCGGAGGAACGCCCCGTGCGAATAGATTTTTTCGGGGACGAGGTTGAAAGTATTCGTTATTTTGACGTGGAAACGCAGTTGTCGGAGCAATTGATCGAACGGGTGGTGATTGTTCCCGATTTGAGCGAGGCGACGGGGAAGGACGAGAGCGTGGGTTTGATGGAATTTTTGGGGAAGGATACCACGTGGTGGATGAAAAATTCGTTGTTGGTTCATGATCGGATTAACACGTTGAGGGAGGAAGATGCCGGGAATGTGTTGATTGATGCCGGAGATTTGTTTCACTCGATCGAGAGCAACAGCGTGATCGAATGGGGGCCGGAACTCTATTTCCGGGGAGATGTACTTCGTCTGGAGGCAGAGGTGCAACCCGCGGTGAACAAGCAGTTTGATTTGCTGGCGGAACATTTGTCGGATAAGCAACAGAATGGTTATTCCATTTATCTTTGTTCAACGAATGACATGCAGTTGCAGCGATTGAGGGATATATTCTCGGATAAAGGGTACGCGGTTAATTTTGTCCCGGTGGACGGTACGGTACACGAGGGATTTAGTGATGCCGATGTCAAGATATGCGTGTACACGGAACACCAGATTTTCGATCGTTACCAGAAATATCGTTTGAAGACCACCCAGATACGCAAGGGACGGGAAGCGATCACGATCAGTGAATTGCAAAACCTGCATCCCGGTGATTACGTGGTTCATATAGATCATGGAATCGGACGGTTCGGGGGATTGACAAAAATAAATAATGACGGTAGGGAGCAGGAGGCAATACGCTTGGTATACAAGAATAACGCCGAGTTGTACGTGAGCCTGCACTCCTTGCATAAGATTTCCAAATACAAGGGGAAGGACGGCGAGCCGCCTGCCGTGAGTAAATTAGGCGGCGAGGCATGGAATAAGCTGAAACAGCGTACGAAATCAAGGGTGAAGGATATTGCCCGGGAATTGATCGCTTTGTACGCTAAACGTCGTAGAGAGGAGGCTTATGCTTTTTCAAAAGACAGTTTTTTGCAGGATGAACTGGAGGCTTCTTTCATGTACGAGGAGACTCCCGACCAGATGAAGGCGATTCAGGCAGTGAAGGAGGATATGGAGAAACCTCACGTTATGGATCGTCTGGTGTGCGGGGATGTCGGCTTCGGGAAGACGGAAGTTGCTATCCGGGCGGCATTTAAGGCGGTCGCGGACAGTAAGCAGGTGGCGGTACTTGTGCCGACGACCGTGTTGGCTTATCAACATTACAATACTTTTAAAAAGCGTTTGGAGGGAATGCCTTGTCGGGTGGAGTATATCAGCCGGATGAAGAAGAGCGCGGATATCAAACGGATTTTGAAAGATCTGGAAGCGGGGAAAGTGGATATTATTATAGGAACTCATCGTCTTACAAGTCTGGACGTGAAGTTTAAAGACCTTGGACTGTTGGTCGTGGACGAGGAACAGAAGTTCGGGGTAGCGGTGAAAGAGAAGTTGAAGCGTTTGAAATTGAACGTGGATACGATTACCATGACGGCAACGCCAATCCCGCGTACGTTGCAATTCTCGTTGATGGGTGCCCGGGATATGTCGATTATACGGACTCCGCCGCCTAACCGCTATCCGATCGTGACGGAATTGCACCGGTTTGACGAGAAGATTATCAAAGATGCTATAACGTACGAGGTGAGCCGTGGCGGACAGGTCTTTTTTATTCATAACCGGGTGGATAATATTCGGGATATACAATATATGATTCATCGTTTGATCCCGGGTATTAAAAGTTGCGTGGGGCACGGGCAGATGAGTGGTGAGGAGTTGGAAACCGTGATGCACGATTTTATCCGGGGGGATTACGATGTGCTGATAGCGACGACTATTATAGAGTCGGGATTAGATATCCCGAATGCAAATACGATTATTATTAATCAGGCACAAAACTATGGGTTGAGTGACTTGCATCAATTACGCGGACGGGTAGGGCGTTCTAACCGGAAGGCCTTTTGCTACTTGTTGGCCCCGCCTTTGGAGTTGGTGAACGCGGACGCCCGAAGGCGGTTGAAAGCTATCGAGGATTATAGCGGGTTGGGAAGCGGCTTCAATATTGCCATGCAGGATTTGGATATCCGCGGGGCGGGAAATATATTGGGTGGCGAACAATCGGGTTTTATAGCGGAAATCGGTTACGAGGCGTACCAGCGTATTCTGAACGAGGCATTGTTGGAGTTGCGGGATGAGGAATTTCCGGAATTGCAGAAAGAGCAGGCTGACGAGCCGACGGCTTTCACGACGGATTGCGTGATTGACACGGATTTCGCATTGTTGATACCGGATACTTACGTGGAAAACGTGAGCGAGAGGATTCGTTTATACCGGGAGTTGGATAATATCACGGACGAGAGTGCTTTACAGCGTTTCGAGATCGAGATGCGGGATCGGTTCGGGGAAATACCTTCAAAGGTTAGCGGGTTAGTCGAGGTTGTGCGGATTCGTCAGAAATGTGTCGATTTGGGTATAGAGCGTCTGATGGTGAAGAATAATAAAATGGTCGTTTATTTTATCAGTGATCAAGATTCTCCGTTCTATGCTTCGCCGGTTTTCAGTGAATTGCTTAAATTCGTGCAGAAACAGGTTATTTCTTGCAAGATGAGTGAAAAGAATGATAAATTGAGTCTGATTTTCACGGATATAAAGGATATTAATAAAGTGTCGGCGATTATCCGGGAGGTTTGGGAGTACGTTTATGAAAGTTGAAAGTGATAAACTATAAAATGGAAAATTAGTGAATCTGATCGTTGATATAGGAAATACGCGTACCAAATACGCCGTTTATGATGACGGGGATTGGGTTGTTTGCGGCATGGGCGTGCCGGAAGCATACGAATTGGCGTCCGCTTATTTGCACCGGGGGCAGGAAGTGAATATGATCTTGTCGAGCACGGGAGCAATATCCGAAGAAGTACGGGAGCATTTGAAGAGTGTTTCTACTTTTTTCTGCGAGATGTCGCCGGAAATGGATTTGCCAATCAGATTGGGATACGATACGCCGAAGACTTTAGGCGTAGACCGGATAGCCGGGTGCGTGGGGGGTGTCGTGTTATTTCCGGGAAAGGAATTATTGATTATCGATTCGGGAACGGCTATCACGTATGATTTCGTGAGCGCGGATGGGGAATTTCGAGGAGGGAATATTTCCCCGGGGTTGGGGATTCGTTTCCGTGCCTTGAACGAGTTCACTGTGAGTCTGCCGTTGGTGAAATGTGATGTGAATCACGGCTATATAGGGAAAAATACACATGATGCCATCTTGAACGGCGTGATGAATGGTACACTTTTTGAAATAAGAGGTTATATAGATGAGATTTACCGTGATAATCCCGATGCTGTGGTGATTATTACTGGGGGAGGAAGTGAATATTTGAAAAAAACACTGAATAGATCCGTCTTTTTTGAGGATAAACTGGTAAACTTAGGTTTAAACAGAGTTTTAGAATATCAAAAACGGTTAATAGGCAGTGAAAAATTAAGGATAGATTTCCGTATTTGAAAAATAGTGGTAATTTTGCAAACGTGTTCAAGTTGGAACACATGCTGTGATGAAAAATACTAATTCGAACTATAACTTAAAATAAAGGGATGACCATGAAAAAAATTGCTGTACTGGCATTAGGAATGTGTTTATTCACTATCGGGACGAAGGCGCAAACGTTGGAGTCTAAATTTGGGCTGGATAGCGCGAATACCATTTTGAATGCCTCTCTTTACACAGAATATTTTAAACAGAAAAATTTCGAGGAGGCTTTAGCTCCTTGGAGATACGTGTTCTTGAATGCTCCGGCATTTCAGTTGAATACTTACGTACGCGGTGAGGTGATCATGGAGTATATGATTAGAAAGACCAAGAAGAAGGAATACGTGGATACTTTGATGATGGTTTTTGATCGCCGTAACCAATACATGAAGAATAATCCCAACAATAAGGAAGGAATTGTATTGGGGAAAAAAGGTATGGCCCAATTCAAGTATGCTAATGGCGACATAAACATGATTAAAGATGCTTTCCATAATATGATGAAGTCATACGAGTTGGAAAAGGATGTTCCTCCTATGCAAGTTCACATGACATTTCAAGTCGCTTGTGATTTAGCCAAGGAAAATCAATTGACAAAGGATGATTTTATTAACCTGTATATTGATTTTGCCGATTTCGTGGATAAGCAAGCCAGTTCGGGAGAAAAAGGTTGTGATGATTATCTGGTATGTAAGGCGAATCTGGAAGCCATGTTTATTGATTCCGGATTGGCAGACTGCATGACTTTGAACGACTTGTTGGTTAAAAAGTACGAGGCAAACAAAGATAGTCTGAGTGTATTGAAAGATATTTACAAGTTACTGAAAAAGCAAGACTGTACGGATTTACCGTTGTACGCGACTATCGCGGAAAGTATCTACCACAAGGAGCCGAGTGCTGAAGCCGCATACGGTTTGGCTGTTATGTTCTATCGTAAGAATGATATTCCCAAATTCGAACAATACTTGAAAGAAGCAATTGACAAAACAGATAACGAAACGGATCGTGCCGATTATAATTTGAATTTGGCTCAGGTGTATCTATCTACCAAAAGAGATTACCAGCAAGCAAAGAAATATGCTTTGGCAGCTTTGAAGAGTAATCCGAACTTGGGACAGGCTTATCTGACTATCGGTTTGGCTTATGCTTCTGCCAGCAACAGTTACGAGGGAGATGAATTTGAGAAACGTACTGTATTCTGGGCTGCCGTAGATAAATTTACTAAGGCAAAACAAGTTGATCCTTCAGTTGCAGAAAAGGCGAATGAGTTTATTTCCAAGTATTCTGTTTACTTCCCGTCGAAAGAAGATGCATTCTTCCGTTCTATCACGTCAGGTGCAACTGTTAAAGTCGGTGGTTGGATTAATGAAACAACGACAGCTAGATTTAAAGAATAATATATGATATTTCGATATCGTGCTTTAGGAATAATGATAAGAAGCATTACCGCCCTTGCTTTTGGGGCGGTAATGCTTTTCTCGTGCAAAACGGACATCAAGGAGGTCAACGCTATCAATACACGGGCGGGATTACCCGAAATGTCAGGGGAAAACATGGAATTGTTTTATTCCGATTCCGCACGACTGAAATATCGGGTAACGACACCGCTTTATAACAAGTATAACGAGGAAAACAAGAAATATGATGAATTCCCGAAAGGGATTCATGCCGAGTTGTACGAGAAAGACGGAACGATGATCGGTTCCATCACTTCGAAATACGCGAAGAAATTGGAAGAGGAGATGCTGTGGGAATTGCGTGATGATGTTGTCGTGATTAATGATAAGGGTGAGAAGTTGGAAACGGAGCTTCTTTATTGGGATATGAAGAAGGAGATCGTTTACTCCGATCGCTATTCCCGCTTAACGGCGGACGAGAATATTATCGAGGGAAACAACGGATTCAAGTCCGACCAATCGTTACGGAATCCGGTCTTTAATAAAGTGACCGGGGTAATTGTAGAAAAACAACAGCCTTAAATGTCAGTATTAGTAGCTATATTAATTTGTCTGGTGTTGTCTGCTTTCTTCTCTGGAATGGAGATTGCATTCATGGCATCCAATAAGTTGCTTATAGAGATTGATAAATCGAATAAGGGTATCACGCAGAAGGTGATAGACCTTTTTATATCCAATTCAGGAATGTATATTACCACGATACTGGTGGGTAATAACGTGGTAATGGTCGTGTATGGTATTTTTATGTCCGATTACCTTGATCCTCGTTTGGAAAGTTATGGTATTTCATTGGGATTGAGATTGATACTGGTAACCTTAATCTCTACTTTAATTATGTTGGTATCGGGCGAGTTTTTGCCTAAAGCGGTGTTCCGGTTGCGTCCGAATTTGTTTCTTCGTATTTTTGCAATACCTGTATTTATCTTTTATATCCTGTTTTTCCCGATTTCTTATTTCTCGGTATGGTTCGGGGGACTGTTGTTGCGGATATTCACGGGGCGTAAATTGGCGAAAGAGGAGAATCGTGCTTTCGGCAAGATAGACTTGAATAACCTGATAGAGGAGGGGGAAACTGCCGGCGTGGAGAACGAGGATGAACATGATATCAAGTTGTTCCGTAACGCCTTGGATTTCTCGGAAATCAAGTTACGGGAATGTATCGTGCCGCGTCCGGATATCGTGGCTCTGCCCATAGACTGCAGTCTGGACGAGTTGCGGAACCGATTCGTGGAAACAGGGCTTTCCCGGATATTGATTTATCGGGATTCTATTGATAACGTGATTGGTTACGTGCATTCCTCGGCACTGTTTCATCACCCGGAAACCGTGAAGAAAGCGGTGAGTAAGATCCTGATTGTGCCCGAAACCATGTCGGCATTGAGATTATTGAATCTTTTCACGAAGGAGCAGAAAAGTGTAGCCGTGGTCGTGGATGAATTTGGGATTACAGCCGGAATGGTGACGATAGAGGATATCATGGAAGAAATTTTCGGGGAGATAGAGGATGAACACGATCGTTTGAATTTGAAAGAAGAGCAATTAAGTCCGAATGAATTTATCTTTTCCGGTCGTTTGGAAGTGGATTATTTGAATGAAAAGTATGATTTGGAACTGCCGGAAGACGAGGAATACGAAACGTTAGCCGGATTAATCCTGTATTATAACGAGGATATTCCTGAAGAAGGAGAACAAATAGAGATCGAAAATGCCGTGTACGAGATATTGAGCGTAAAGAGTGCGCGGATTGAAGAAGTGAAAGTTACCGTGTAAAGTACAGATATAAAAAAAGGAGCTTTTTCTAAAGCTCCTTTTTTGTATGTTTCAGCGTGTCATCAAAATGCCGGATATTGTCTTCATGTTCCCGATGGCAGACCATGAGTACGTCTTTGTTTTCGGCGATGATAATATTTTCGATGCCGTCGATAATCACTTTCTTGTCGCGGGGGACATTAACGATGCACCCTTTGGAATCCGTGAATAGCACGTGTTCGCTATTGGATACGTTATCGTTTTCGTCTTTCGGGCTGATTTCGTGGAACGAATGCCATGTTCCCACGTCAGACCAACCGAATTCCCCTTTCATAACATATACTTTCGAAGATTTTTCCATGATGCCGAAGTCGATGGAAATATTCCGGCACTGGCTGTAAATATGTGATATGTTCTCTTGTGAATCCGGATTCTCCGTGTCCTTGTATTCTTGCTCGAACAGCAGGTAAATGTCTTCCAAGTAAGTTTTAAATTCCCCGATAATATCTTTTACTTTCCACACGAATATTCCGGCATTCCACAGGAAGTCCCCGGATTCCAAAAAGACTTTTGCAAGTTCGATATCCGGTTTCTCGGTGAAGGTCTTTACTTTGGAAATGAATTCGGAGAATTTGTTTTTCTTGATCTGAATGTAACCGTACCCAGTTTCCGGTCTGGTGGGTTTGATACCGATTGTAAGTAAGCCCCCGAATTGCTCGATAAAGGAGAGTCCTTTCTGGATATTATCAATATACACGAGGTCATTACTGATAAAATGGTCGGAAGGGACAACAACCATATTGGCGTTCGGGTTAATACGGGCTATCCGGTAGGCAGCGTAAGCGATACACGGGGCGGTATTTTTACCAAACGGTTCTTTGAGGATATTTTCGGTTGGAATCTCCGGGATCTGTTCTTTGGTCAGGTCTTCATAGGCTACACCCGTTACGATGAAGATGTTTTGGGTATCAAAGATCTGGTTTGCTCGTTCGAATGTTTGGCGAAGGAAGCTTTTCCCAACGTTCAGAATGTCACAAAATTGTTTCGGGCAAGCCTTGGTGCTCACGGGCCAAAAGCGCTTTCCCAATCCTCCGGCCATAATAACGCAATACGAGTTTTTGTTCATTTCTAGTTATAAGTTTAAAATTAAATTTCATCTTATTGTTGTCGAAATTAGTAATAAATCCGTGAATAATTTCTATTTTTACGATAAAATTTGAAGAAGGAGATTCAGGAGGGTCTTATATAAGGAGTTAATGCCGATGAAAGCTTTAAATAGGATAGGGGAGTACATATTATTTATGGGGCGAATTTTTACCAAGCCCGAAAAGAAGAGAGTGTACCTGAAGGAATTAGTCAACGAGTTGGAAAAACTGGGATTGAATTCAATCGTGTTGGTCGCTATTATTTCTTTTTTTATCGGGGTCGTGTTGACATTGCAGACGGCCTACAATATGTCCAGTCCTTTGTTGCCCCGTTACTTGATTGGATACTTGACGCGGGAAACTTTGTTACTGGAGTTTTCCTCCACGATTGTGAGTTTGATACTCGCGGGAAAGATCGGGAGTAATATCGCTTCCGAGATTGGGAGTATGAAGATCACGGAACAGATAGAGGCGTTGGAAGTGATGGGAGTGAATACCGTGTCTTATCTCGTGGGACCTAAAATCGCGGCGGCATTGGTGGTGAATCCGATACTTTATATATTCAGTGTTTTTATCGGGATTATCGGGGGTATCGCTTCGGGTATCGCTACCGGGGTTGTCAATTACGATGACTATATTCATGGGCTGCATTTCTCGTTTAATCCTTATTACGTGACTTATTCCATTATAAAAACGTTGTTCTTCGCCGTGATATTTACCTCTATACCGGCATTTTACGGGTATAGCGTGCAAGGCGGAGCCTTGGAAGTCGGTAAGGCAAGCACGAAAGCGGTGGTAGATAGTAGTATCGCCATTTTGCTTGTGAACGTGATATTAACCAAAATATTGTTGTAATGATACAGGCGGAAGGAGTATGTAAATCATTTGATAAGAAAGAGGTATTGTCGGATATCAATGCCGTGTTCGAGCCGGGTAAGGTAAATATGATTATCGGGAAGAGCGGTTCGGGGAAGACGGTGTTGTTGAAATCTCTGATTGGGCTGCATACTATTGATGCCGGGAGGATTCTGTATGACAATCGGGATATCACGGTGATGAATTCCAAACAGTTGAAAGAAATCCGGAAAGAGTTGGGAGTTGTGTTTCAAGGAGGGGCATTGTTTGACTCGCTAACCGTGTTGGAAAACGTGAAGTTCCCGCTGAATCTGTTCTCCGCGATGTCGGAAAAGGAAAAAATCGAGCGTGCTATATTTTGTTTGAAGCGCGTGAATCTGGAGAACGTGGAAAATTTGTACCCGGCAGAGATTAGCGGTGGTATGAAGAAACGGGTTGCCATAGCTAGAGCTATCGTGTTGCAGCCGAAGTACTTGTTCTGTGACGAGCCTAATTCCGGGTTAGACCCATTGACATCGATAGTGATTGATAACCTGTTATCGGAAATCACGCACGAGTATAATATGACAACTGTAATCAACACGCATGATATGAACTCGGTATTCGAGATCGGGGAGAAAGTCTTGTTTATCCACGAGGGACATAAGGAATGGGAAGGTACAAACGAGAACATTATGTACTCTGATAACAAGGCGCTGAACGAATTTCTCTTCTCTTCGAAACTAAACAAAATGGTACGGGAAAAATTAAGACGAAAATGCTAAAAATAAAGAGAGATATGAAGCATATTGTATGGGTATTCATGATTGCCGTTTCTGTAATCGCCTGTTCGAAAGAGGTAGCGTTAAATAAAAACCAGTTTACGGCTCTGTTGATAGATATGCACATGGCAGACGGGGCGCTGGAAGTTGCTAAATTCGAACGTCGTAATGAAAAAGATAATTATTTGTACTATAACGATTTGTTCAAGAAATACGGGATTACCCGTGCGGATTTCGATTCCTGTCTGAATTATTACACGAGAAATTCCACGGAATTCAACAGGATATACGATGCCGTCATAGACACACTTAGTCGGCGGCAGACTCAGAAGATGCGCTTGTTGAGCCAGTTCACCAAAAATGACACGGTGAATTTATTCCCGGGCTACACGATGATTGTTGCCGATACTCTACGACCGGACTCCACCCGTGTCGGGGCGCCCAAGAAAGATTCAATCGTTTACGGGGAGCGGGTAGTGGAAGCGGACACGGTGCATTTCGATAAACGGAATCAATTCATATTGATTGAGGTGGATAGTATTGTCCCCGGCATGTATCATTTCTTCACGACATTAAAATGGAATAAGCGCGTGCAGGGCAGAAGTGCCAAGATAGAATCTTATTTTCTTTCTGCCGGTAACGATACGCTGAAAGTGATGGATGTCCCTGTTTCCACGTATGATACTATCCGGAGTCGGGAATATAAATGGGAACACTACGTGAAGGATTCCATGTACAATAAATTGGTTGTGAAGATTGTAGATACCAAGGATGTTAAAAACGCAAAAGTAAAAACCAAGGAAATTGACGGTTGGGTGACGAAAACCCGCTTGAACCGGGTGTACGTGGGGGACAACAAAAAGAAACAATTGGAAGAGGAATACAAGCAGAGAGAAGAGATGATGAAGGCGGCTTCCAAAGCCAATTTGCCCAAACGGGAAAGACCGAATGCAAGAAGATGAAAAGATGAATCTCAGAAAGATAGCAGCTAATTATATATTGTTACCCGGTTTTGAATTAACGCGTAACGGGTACGTGGTGTTGGAAGAGGGGCAGGTCACGGATGTCGTGGACACCGGGGGAGAAATAAAAGAAATACCGTGTCTTGAGTTTTACGGGGGAATGATTGTAGCCGATTTTGTCCGGGATGAAGTCGAGTGGCAGGAGGGTGATGATATACCGGCAAAGATAAAGGATTGTTATTCTCGTAAAAGCGGCAAAGGTTTGGCGATTATCCAAGGAGCGGACTTCGCTCGTTTCTCGTGGTTGAAAGACACCCGAATCAATCCATTAAGATAAGTTTAAATCAAAATAGATGAAGGATGAATAAATTCGTATTGACCATTACTTTTTTATTAGCAGGCTTCATGATACAGGCGGGACCGCTTTGGATGCGTTACCCGAAGATTTCGCCTGACGGGAAGCAGATTGTGTTTAGTTACAAAGGGGATATTTACGTCGTGTCCTCGGATGGCGGGGAGGCTAGACAGTTGACCACTCATCCGGCACATGAATCCCATCCTGTTTGGTCGCCTGACGGGAAGCAGATAGCCTTCACGAGCGACCGTTTCGGGAATTTCGATATTTTCGTGATGCCTGCCCGCGGTGGAGAGGCTCGTCGGGTTACGACTAATTCCTCGCGCGAGATACCTTATGCCTTTACCCCCGACGGGAAAGAGATTGTTTACGGGGCGCAACTTCAAGACCCGGCACAAAGTGCCCTGTTCCCCAGTGGCTCGTTGACAGAGCTATATGCCATTCCGGTTGAAGGGGGACGTTCCCGTCAAGTGTTGGCAACCCCGGCGGAAGCGGTCTGTTTCTCGAAATCCGGTGATATGTTCTTGTATCATGATTGCAAGGGCGGGGAGAATGAATGGCGGAAACACCATACCTCTTCGATTACCCGGGATATTTATCGTTATGATATAAAGAGCGGTAAACACACGCGGCTGATAGAATGGGCGGGTGAAGACCGTTCCCCCGTCTTGTCACCCGACCGGCAAACCGTCTACTTCCTGAGCGAAAGGGGTGGTTCTTTCAACGTGTATTCTTTCCCTCTGGCTAATCCTGCCGATGTGAAAGCGGTGACATCTTTTAAAGCGCATCCGGTTCGTTTCCTGAGTATTGCCGACAACGGTCGTCTTTGTTTCGGGTACGACGGCGAGATATACGTGAAGGATGTTCAAGGAAATCCCAAGAAAGTGAAAGTCGATATTATCGGCGACGAGGGAAAGAATAATGTTGCTTCTTTGCGCTTTACTTCGGGCGCGACAAGCGCGGCGGTATCCCCGGACGGGAAACAGGTGGCGATGATTATTCGGGGCAACGTGTTCGTGACGTCGTCCGATTACACGACAACCAAGCAGGTCACGGATACCCCGGAGCAGGAGAAATGGTTGAGTTTCGCCCCGGACAACCGGACGATAGCTTATGCCAGCGAACGGGATGGAGTCTGGAATATCTACACTGCCAAGATAGCCCGTGACGGGGAAGCTAATTTCCCCAACGCGACGTTGATAGAGGAAGAGGCCTTGTTGCCCGCTTCGACAAAAGAGCGTTTTGCCCCGCAATTCTCCCCGGACGGCAAAGAATTGGCGTTTATCGAAGACCGTACGAAACTGATGGTGATGGACGTGAAAACCAAGAAGGTCAGACAAGTTGCGGACGATAAATACCAGTACCGCACGGGTGACGGTTTCACTTACACGTGGTCGCCCGACGGCAAGTGGTTTGCCGTGGAGATTATCGGCAACCGGCATGACCCGTATAGTGATATCGCTATCGTGAAAGCGGACGGGAGTGGCGAAACGATTAACTTGACGAATAGCGGTTATTTTGACAGTAATCCCCGTTGGGTGCTGGACGGGAATGCCATCCTTTTTGCCAGCGAGCGTTACGGGATGCGTAATCACGCTTCATGGGGTTCGTTGCAGGATGTGATGATTGTCTTCATGAATCAGGAGGCTTACGACAAATTCCGCTTGAGCAAAGAGAGTTACGAGTTGATGAAAGAGGAGGAGAAGCTGTTGGCGGCAGCCGGGGCGAAAGAGAAGAAAGAGGATAAAAAGGAGGATGCCAAAGCAGACAAAAAAGAGAAGAAAGATATTGTCGTGGAACTGAAAGGCATTGAAGACCGGGTGATGCGGCTGACACCAAATTCATCCTCTCTGGGTGATGCTATTTTGAACAAAGCGGGGGACAAATTGTATTATATGTCGTCTTTCGAGGGCGGGTATGATTTGTGGGTGAGCGACCTGCGGGCAAGAAGTACGCGTGTCATGCACAAGTTGAACAGCGGTTGGGCTTCCCTCGAAACGGATAAGGACGGCAAAGACTTGTTCTTGTTGGGTAGCCGGGGAATGCAAAAAATCAATCTGGCTTCCGAGAAGAGGACGCCTGTTTCTTACGTTGCCGAGATGAAAATGGACTTGGCAGCAGAGCGGGCGTATATGTTCAACCGGGTACGCCTTCAAGAGGCAAAGCGTTTTTACGTGAAGGATATGCACGGCGTGGATTGGGCGAAAATGACGAAGGAGTACGAGAAGTTTTTACCGTATATTAATAACAACTACGATTTCTCGGAAATGTTGAGCGAATTGTTGGGAGAGTTGAACGTGTCGCACACGGGTTCCGGTTATTTTGCCCGTTTGGAGGGTGACGCCACGGCAGAACTGGGATTGTTCCTGAGCACGGATTACAGGAAAGACGGTTTGCTGATTGACGAGGTGATAGAGAAAGGACCTTTCGATAATGCCCGTTCCAAGGTAAAAGCCGGGATGATTATCGAGAAAATAGATGGCGAGGAAGTGAAAGCGGGTGAGGATTATTATCCTTTGCTGAATAACAAGTCGGGCAAGCGTACGTTGGTGTCAGTCTATGACCCTGCAACGAAAACCCGTTGGGATGAGATTGTTATCCCGATTAATAAATCCACTCTCAACGCTTTGCTTTACAGGCGTTGGGTGAAACAGCGGGCTGCCGATGTGGATCGCCTTTCGGGCGGACGGTTGGGATACGTGCATATTTCCAGCATGGACGACCCGAGTTTCCGCGCCGTGTATTCCGATATCCTCGGTAAATACAATGACCGGGAAGGTATTGTCATAGATACGCGCTTTAACGGGGGCGGACGCCTGCACGAGGATATCGAAATCCTGTTCAGCGGTAAGAAATATTTCACGCAAGTGGTTCGCGGTCGGGAGGCTTGTGACATGCCGAGCCGTCGTTGGAACAAACCGTCAATCATGCTGACTTGCGAGGCGAATTACTCGAACGCGCACGGCACGCCTTGGGTGTACAAGCATCAAGGCTTGGGACGCGTAGTGGGAATGCCTGTCCCCGGAACGATGACCAGCGTGTCATGGGAATTTCTGCAAGACCCCACGCTGTATTTCGGTATCCCTATCGTGGGCTATCGTCTTCCTGACGGAAGTTATCTCGAGAACCAACAATTGGAACCGGACGTGAAGATTGCCAATTCACCGGAAAAGATTATCAAGGGTGAAGACGAGCAGTTGAAGAAAGCGGTGGAAGAGTTGTTGAAAGATATTGACAGTAAGAAATAAAAATAGAGCGGCAGACCAAAGGGATAAAGGTCTGCCGCTTCTTTTTACAGGAGAGGTCTAATCTCTCCGTCTTGCATGATGAATAATGATTTATGGTCGTTTAGTTCAGAATATAAAGGGTAAGCCGCGTGTCTACGCTTGCTTAAATGATTCACCGCTTCCGGGGTGAACCGTATTTTTGTGCCCTCGGGGAGATAAACCGTGATATCCACGTTCTGCGCTCTCCATTTACTGTTCAATTGGGCGTAATTGTCGAATCGTAACGTGTCGTTGGTGTACTTGTAATCGAAAGTAATGTTTTCCTTTTGCGGGTTGTTCTCGTGCGTGGAGTACCGGATGACAATACTTGCCGTGTTGCCGTGCGAGGGGCGGATGGCAAAGTAGGGAGAGAACAAATTACCCTCGTGCAGTTGAAGCACTCCTCTGTTCCGGTAGAAGTCCTTAGGTACGATATGTCGTTTATCCACTTGAATCGTGAGCGTTTCACATTTGCCCGGCTGAATAGTTTCCTCGTAAGTGTTCGTGCGGGGAGTCCATGTCGTTCCCTCGCTGATGGCGACGATAATAAGCAATGTCAGACTGGCAAGCCATAAGCCTAGGGCAGAAAAGGCGATCGCCTTGTTGTTGCTCTTGAAGGAGAACAACAATTTGATCGCCGTGAAAATGATCATGATTATAGGAATTCCAAAAAGGAAAAGTATGCCGATTTTGCCCAATATAAGACTGGCGGGCGAGAGCGCGTAAGTTATTCCCATGTAACTTTCTCCCCACGGGAACCAATGAGGTAAGAACAAGGCGGAGAGCAGGCAAAATAAGAAAAATATACCCCCGCAAAAAAGTCCTATCCCGACGATGATAGCGAGCACCTTCCCCACGATGAGCATCGCGTCCGAGAAGCCTTCGCCGACACGGTTAGCGTATTTGGCACCTTTGCCGTGTTTGACTTCTTGATATTCTTCCTTGATAGAACGCTCTATATTGGAAACATTGATGTCCTCTCCTTTCATTTCCAGTTTTTGCTTGGATGTTTTTGCCTTGGGCACGGCAATCCACAGGATAATGTACACGATAAAGAATATCCCGTAATAGAACGTCATGATGATAAAACATACCCGAAGCAGCAGGGGCGATATACCCCAGTAAGCTGCCATTCCCCCGGCAACACCCCCGAACACGCGATTGTCCGGATCCCGGTATAGTTTTTTGGTTTGCTTTGGTGTTGCGGGCTTTTGTGGTTCTTCGTCTTCATCTATGATATCATTCGGGGCGCCCATGGTGGCAATCACTTGTTCCACGTCGTCGATGGTAACCACTTCCCGGTATTGTCCTTTCAGGTATTCCGTGAACAATTCCCCGATACGGTTCTCGATATCTTCCATGATCTCGTTGCCGTCTTCTTCACGGGAGTAATGCGTCTTGAGCGTGTTGATGTATGTTTGCAATTTATCCAGGGCATCATCATCAATGTGGAAAATCTTCCCGCTTAGATTGATTGTATAAGTCTTTTTCATGATTTAAAATTTAGTTGTTAGGGTTTTCCTTGATACTGTCCACGGCGGAGGTCAGTTCATTCCAAGAGTTTTCCAGTTCTTTGAGAAATTCCCGTCCTTTTTCCGTGATACTGTAATACTTGCGGGGTGGACCTTGTTGTGATTCTTCCCAGCGATATGAAAGCAAACCCGTGTTTTTTAAACGGGTCAACAAGGGATATATCGTGCCTTCGACAACGATCATCCGGGAGGATTTCAACCTGCTGATGATGTCCGGAACGTAAGCGTCCCTTTGCGAGATTATCAGCAAGATACAATACTCCAGAATCCCTTTTCTCATTTGAGCCTGCGTGTTCTCGATATTCATATCTTGATTTGTTTAGTTTTGCATGGCAAAGATATAAATAAAAAATAGTATTATGCAATACATAGTACTATAAAAATATCGATTATTTTTTTGTCATGACAAACGTTTTCGTTGATTTTCCCTGAAAATAAGGCGATAAACTGAATATTATCATTTAACTTTGCTCTCCGTTTAGAAGTTGAAAACAAGAATAAATAAAATAGATATGAAAAAAGTATTATTGATGATATTGGATGGTTGGGGTATTGGTAAGCACGACCATTCAGACGCTATCGGGAGTACTCCCACGCCGAATATCACGGGATTGGCGAGCCGGAATCCTCGTTCGTTACTTTACACGAGCGGAGAAAATGTAGGTTTGCCGGACGGGCAAATGGGAAATTCCGAGGTGGGGCATTTGAATATCGGTGCGGGACGGGTTGTCTATCAAGACTTGGTGAAAATCAACCGGGCTTGCCGTGACCATTCGATAGCTCAAAATCCGGAGATTGTGAAAGCGTTCACTTACGCTCGCGAGAACGGGAGGCAGATGCATTTCATGGGTTTGGTATCCAATGGGGGCGTGCACAGTTCCTTGGATCACCTTTTTGCCCTTTGTGATTTGGCAAAAGAGTTTGGGGTGGAGAAGACTTTCGTTCATTGTTTTATGGACGGGCGCGACACCGATCCCAAGAGCGGGAAAGGTTTTATCGAGGAACTGGAGAATCACACGAAACAATCCGGCGGGCGAATCGCTTCTATCATCGGGCGCTATTACGCCATGGACAGGGACAAACGTTGGGAACGCGTGAAAGAGGCTTACGATTTGATCGTGAAAGGCGTGGGAACTCCGGCAACCGATCCCGCGGCAGCCATGCAGGCTTCCTATGACGCGGGCGTAACCGACGAGTTCGTGAAACCGATTGTGTGTGTTGACGAGGCGGGTAAACCGTTAGGCACGATACAAGAGGGTGATGCCGTGATCTTCTTTAACTTCCGCAACGATCGGGCAAAGGAGTTGACCATTGTGTTGACTCAGGAAGATATGCCGGAATACGGTATGAAAACCCTGCCGTTGCATTATTGCACGATGACTCCTTACGATGCTAAATTCAAGGGATTGCATATCCTTTTCGATAAAGACAACGTGGTGAACACGATCGGGGAATATATATCCGCTCAAGGGTTGAAGCAATTGCGCATCGCCGAAACGGAGAAATACGCGCACGTGACCTTCTTCCTCAATGGCGGGCGGGAGGAACCTTTCGAGGGAGAATCCCGTATTCTGGTGCCTTCTCCCAAGGTGGCGACTTATGACCTGCAACCCGAGATGTCCGCTCCTGCCGTGACGGAGAAGATCGTGGAGGTGTTAAACCAAGGAGAGGTTGATTTCATTTGTTTGAATTACGCTAACGGCGACATGGTGGGACACACGGGTGTGTATGAGGCAATACAAAAAGCTGTTGCCACGGTGGATGAATGCGTGGGAAAAACAGTCGCCGCCGCCCGAGCCAACGGCTACGACGTGCTTATTATTGCCGACCACGGGAATGCCGACAATGCCGTGAACGAGGATGGGACGCCCAACACGGCACACTCGCTGAACCCCGTGCCTTGCATCTGGGTGACCGATTCGAAATGCGACCATTTGCGGGATGGAGTGTTGGCAGATGTTGCACCCACCGTGCTGGCTATCATGGGACTTCCCCAGCCTAAGGAAATGACGGGTAAATCCTTATTAGTTTAAGTATATCGAAGCTTGCCTTCCTTTCCTTTTTTAGTAGTGATCAGCACGACTCCATTAGCAC
>OGKG01000708.1_pt1 | contig 42733 bp, 40 predicted proteins | sample 1572201 | NCBI WGS metagenome assembly OGKG01 (sample SAMEA2582146, study PRJEB24529) | metagenome | biome: Human gut stool | place: China | collected 2011 | reverse complement strand
CCCTGTCTCTGGGCATTGAGACCATGGGCGGCGTGTTCACCAAGCTGATCGACCGGAACACCACCATTCCTACCCACAAGAGCCAGGTCTTCTCCACCGCCGCGGACGGCCAGACCTCCGTTGAGGTCCATGTCCTCCAGGGCGAGCGGGAAATGGCCGCGGGCAACAAGACCCTGGGCCGCTTCCAGCTGACCGGCATTGCCCCCGCTCCCCGTGGCGTGCCTCAGATCGAGGTTACCTTCGATATCGATGCCAACGGCATTGTGAAGGTCTCCGCTAAGGATCTGGGCACCGGCAAGGAGCAGCAGATCTCCATCACCGCTTCCACCAACCTGAGCAAGGAAGACATCGACAAGGCCGTTCACGAGGCGGAGCAGTACGCCGCCGAGGATAAGGCCCGGAAGGACGAGGTGGATGCCCACAACGCTGCCGATCAGGTAGCCTATCAGACCGAGAAGACTCTGGGTGAGCTGGGCGACAAGATCTCTGCCGACGAGAAGGCCAAGATCCAGTCCGCTGTGGATCACCTGAAGGAAGTCAACAAGGGCACCGATGTGGAGGCCATCAAGGCCGCTACCGACGAGGTCCAGAAGGCTTTCTATGCCGTGTCCGAGAAGCTGTACCAGCAGGCTGGTCCTCAGGGCCAGGCCGGCGGTCCTCAGGCCGGTGCCCAGGGCGGCAATAAGCCCGGCGACGACGGCGTGGTCGACGCGGACTACGAGACTGTGGACTAATAAAGAGACTTCGAGGGGCGGCCCCAACGCCGCCCCTCCCTGTGCTGTTTATCGAGGTGAAAAACTGTGGCTGAAAATAAACGAGACTATTATGAGGTGCTGGGCGTGGACAAAAGCGCCAGCGCCGATGACATTAAGAAAGCATACCGGAAGCTGGCGATGAAATACCATCCCGACCGGAACCCCGGCGACAAGTCTGCCGAGGAGAAGTTCAAGGAGGTAGGGGAGGCCTATGAGGTCCTGTCCGATGCCGACAAGCGGTCCCGGTACGATTCCTACGGCTTCGCCGGTGTGGATCCCAACTTTAACCCCAATGCCGGCGGCGGCTTCGGCGGCGGTTTTGGCGGTGCCGGTTTTGACTTTGGAGACATTTTCGGAGACTTCTTCGGCGGCGGCGCCTCCTCCCGGAGCGCCAGCCAGAACGCCCCCCGCCGGGGCGAGAACGTCATGGCCCGGCTGGAGCTGACCTTTGAAGAGGCGGCCTTCGGCTGCGAAAAAGAGGTCAGTGCCCCCAGAATTGAAAACTGTCCTACCTGCCACGGCACCGGCTCTGCCGACGGGAAGATCGAGACCTGTTCTCGCTGCCATGGCACCGGCCAGGAGCATGTGGTCCAGAGCTTTATGGGTATGCGGATGCAGACGGCTACCACCTGCAGCCAGTGCGGCGGCCGGGGTAAGATCATCAAGACTCCCTGCGGCACCTGTAAAGGCAAGGGCAAGGTCCGCAAGAACAACCGGGTCAAGGTCACAGTGCCTGCCGGTATCGACAACGGTCAGACCCTGCGGGTCCGGAGCGAGGGCTGCGTAGGAGCCAACGGCGGCCCCAACGGAGACCTGCTGGTAGAGGTCCGGGTGAAGGCCCACGAAACCTTTGTCCGGGACGGCTACGATATTCGCTGCGCCGTGCCCATCAGTTTCACCCAGGCGGCCCTGGGCGCTGAAATTCAGGTGCCCACCCTGGAGGGCAATGTGCCCTATACCATCCCGGAGGGCACCCAGACCGGCAAGGAGTTCGTCATCCGGGATAAGGGTATCCCGGAGCTCAACAACTCCCGCCGCCGGGGCGATCTCCGCTTCACCGTAGTGGTGGAGACCCCCACCAAGCTGACCCGGGAGCAGAAGGAGCTGCTGCGTAAGCTGGACGGCTCCCTGGAAAAAAACAATTCCCCAAAAGGCCGGAGCTTTTTTGATAAGCTCTTTGAATGACCTGTTATGTTTTCCTCAACCCCGCGTTTTCCTGCCGGAAGACGCGGGGCATGGTTTTTCACGCTAAAAACCACCGCCCGGCCCCCTTGACGAGGGGGCCGGGCGGTGGTTTTGAAAAATTATTCCTTCACGATGACCAAGGAGAAATATCCGCTGGGGTTTTCCAGGTCCTTCATATGGGGATACACCCGCTCGTTTTCCATGGTGCAGTTCTCCACCATGGAGGCCTTTTCCAGTTCCCCTCGCGCCTGGAGAGTCTGCTTCAGCTCCAGGATGGCGCTTCCCGCCTTCATCAGGACCTTGTTGGCGGGAACATCCAATAGCTCCAGCCGGTTGTGGGAGGCGGGGAGGATCAGCAGGGGCTCGGAGCCCTGACAGAGGGACTGATTCAGCCGTGCCGCGGCGGCGCAGAAGGAGGGAATGCCGGGGACAACCTCTACGGCATAGCCCCGGGCGCGGACCCGCTCATGGATGTACATATAGGTAGAATAGACGCAGGGGTCTCCCAGAGTGAGAAAGACCGCTTGTTTTCCCTGGTCCAGGAGCCGGGAGATGGTATCCGCCGCCTCCTCAAAAGCCCGGTCCAGGGCACCCTGATCCCGGATCATGGGGGTGGAGACCTTCCGGATTTCCTTGCCCTTTACATATTCCCCGGCAATGGCCAGGGCCACATTGCCGGACTTGCAGCTGTCCGGCACCAAGATCACATCCGCCTGGGAAATGACCCGGATGGCCTTCAGGGTCAGCAGCTCCGGGTCCCCCGGGCCTACGCCCACACCCCAGAGCTTGCCGTTGGTTTTCTGTTCCATAATCAAAACCTTTCCAGAATATAGAATCTCCCGAATCCACCCAGGGATTCGGGAGAAAATTTTACTTCGCGTACTCCACAGCCTTGGTTTCCCGGATGACATTGACCTTGATCTGACCGGGGTATTCCAGCTCGGACTCGATCTTCTTGGCAATGTCCCGGGCCAGGAGGATCATATTGTCCTCGGTGACCACCTCGGGCTTGACCATGATCCGGACCTCCCGGCCGGCCTGGATGGCGTAGGACTTGTCCACGCCGGGGTAGGAGTTGGTGAGCTCCTCCAGCTTTTGCAGACGGCGGATATAATTCTCCACGTTCTCTCTCCGGGCGCCGGGACGGGCGGCGGAGATGGCATCGGCGGCCTGAACCAGCACGGCGATGACGGTCTTGGGCTCCACGTCCCCGTGGTGGGCCTCGATGGCGTTGATGATAACGGGATTTTCCTTGTACTTCCGGGCAAGATCCGCGCCCAGCTGCACATGGCTGCCCTCGACCTCGTGGTCGATGGATTTGCCCAGGTCATGCAGCAGGCCCGCCCGCTTGGCCAGAGCCACGTCCACGCCCAGCTCGGCGGCCATAAGACCGGCGATGTGAGCCACCTCGATGGAGTGGTTCAGCACGTTCTGGCCGTAGGAGGTACGGTACTTCTGGCGGCCCAGGATCTTGATGAGCTCCGGGTTCAGGTTGTGCACACCGGTCTCGTAGCAGGCCCGCTCGCCCTCCTCCCGGATGGTGCGGTCTACCTCCTTCCGGGCCTTCTCCACCATGTCCTCGATGCGGGTGGGGTGGATGCGCCCGTCTACGATCAGCTTCTCCAGAGCCAGTCTGGCAACCTCCCGGCGGACGGGATCGAAGCTGGAGACGGTGATGGCCTCGGGGGTGTCGTCGATGATCAGGTCCACGCCGGTGATGGTCTCCAGGGTCCGGATGTTCCGGCCCTCCCGGCCAATGATGCGGCCCTTCATCTCGTCGTTGGGCAGGGGCACCACGGAGACGGTGGTCTCGGCGGCGTGGTCGGCGGCGCACCGCTGGATGGCGGTGGCAATGATCTCCCGGCCCTTTTCCTCCGCCTCGTCCTTCAGCTGCTGCTCGATCTCCTTGATCTTCATAGCGGCTTCGTGACGGACGTCGTTTTCAATGCTCTGGAGCAGATACTCCTTCGCCTGGTCCTGGGTCAGCCCGGAGAGCTGCTCCAGAGTTTCCAGCTGCTTGGCCTTCAGTTCCTCGGCCTCAGACTGGGTCTGGGCCAGGGCGGTCATGCGTCTGTTTAGTTCCTCTTCCTTCTTCTCGAAGGCCTCGGTCTTACGGTCCAGGGTTGTTTCCTTTTGCTCAAGCCGGCGTTCCTGTTTGGTCAGTTCGGCACGGCGCTCTTTGACTTCGCGGTCGTTTTCTGTGCGGGATTTATGGATCTCGTCCTTGGCCTCCAGAAGCATTTCCTTTTTCCGGTTTTCACCGTTTCGGATGGCTTCATTGATCAGACGGGTGGCCTCTTCCTCGGCAGAGCCGATCTCCCGTTCTGCCACCTTCTTCCGATAGGCAATACCGATGGCAAAACCGGCGGCGCCAGCCACCAAAATGCCCAGAACGATCAATAGAATCTGATACCATTCCATAATTCCACAACGCACCTCCTTCCTTAAATTGGCGCAGGAGGGCTGCGGATCGTACCCATGTGAAATTGAGCTTATAATTTGACTTTCGTCAATCTATCGCAAAACGCCACAAGGCGCAAAACGCATACCCCGGCATACGCGCCGGTAATAGGGCAGCCTTTGGGGCTGCTCACATCCTATCTTATTGTATCGGCGGGGAGGATAAATGTCAAGTAAAAATCCCCAAAAAACATTGCGCTCTTTCCGGTTCTTTGATTTATTTTTTACCCGCTCCCTGGATCAGGTCGATGAGCCAGGAGGAAATGGTCACGGTGATCAGAGAATAGGCAATGCGGCGGATGGGAATGTAGCTTAAAGACAGAGTCAATACCGTCAGGTCCGTAAAAAGGTAGGCCTTGGACACCCGCAGTCCGGTCATGGCAGAAATAGACAGAGCCAGAGCGTCGTCTCCCCCTGAGGAGCCTCCCTGGCGGACGATGAGGCCCACCCCCACGCCGACAAACAGGGCCCCCAGCAGCGCCGCCGCCAGAGGATAGGCGGAGAGGTTCGGCAGCATAGGCGGGAAGCTCTCCCAGAGCTTAAAAAAGCCGGAGACCCAGGCGGTGGAGAGGACGGACCAGCGGATAAAGTCACCGCCCAGCACCTTCAGGGCCAGCAGATAGCAGCTGACATCCAGCACAGGCGTGATAACGGAGGCCGGGAGCCCGAACCAGTGGTGGATGAGCAGCACCGTGCCCAGGACTCCGCCCTCCGTGACGCCGCACTGCTGATGGATATTGTACAGGCCGAAGGAGACAATGGCGGCCCCAAGGATGATGAGAAGCAAGCGCTTCCAGGTAAAGCCGGGGAAGAGTTTGCGGATCATAGTTACCTCCAAATTTTTTTTGATCTCTGGCTCCTCCGGACAGGAGGGGAGAAAATCACTTGTCAATCACTCCGAACACACCGTCTTCGTAGAGGCCGGTGATTTTTACGTTCCGGAGTTCATTGTGGAGGTCCTCTCCTACGGCATAAACCTTGACATAGTTGGGGGCGTGGCCGGTGAAATAGGCCAGGTGCCGGTCTTCAAAAAGGACCTGCTGGGTGGTGCCCACCAGAGCCTGCCGGTAAGCGGTGTTCATCTGCTGAGCCAGGGCAATGGCCTCCCGGCTTCGGGCCTCCTTTACGGCGTTGCCCAGCTGGCCGGGCATGGTGTCCGCCGGGGTGCCCGGGCGGCGGGAGTAGGGGAAGATGTGCATGTCGGCAAAGGCGCACCGGCGGATGAAGTCCAGGCTCATCCGGAATTCCTCCTCGGTCTCTCCCGGGAAGGCCACGATCATATCTGTGGTCACGGCGCAGCCGGGAAAATATTCCCGTAAGAGCCGGAGACTTTCGTAGTACCGGCCGGTGTCATATTTCCGGCGCATCCGCTTCAGCACCGTGTCGCAGCCGGACTGCATACTCAGGTGGAACTGGGGGCAGAGGTTCGGGTAACCCCGGAGCTCCCGGCAGAAGTTCTCGGTAATGACCCTGGGCTCCAGGCTTCCCAGCCGGATGCGGACCTGGGGCACCGCCTGGCACAGGGCCGTCAGCAGGGCCGTCAGGGGGGGCTTGCCCGGCAGGTCTACGCCCCAGCTGGCGATCTCGATGCCTGTCACCACGATCTCCCGGTAGCCCTGCTGGGCCAGCTGCTTTGCCTGCTCCAGAGCGGTTTCCAGTGGGGCGGAGCGGACGGGACCCCGGGTATAGGGGATGATACAGTAGGCGCAGAAGTTGACGCAGCCGTCCTGGACCTTCAGCATGGCCCGGGTCCGCTCCTCCAGCCCACCGGGGGGCAGGATCTCAAATTCCCGGCGGCCCAGGGCATTGTCCAGGGTGTCTTGGTGGGCCTTGCCCTCCAGGGCCTCCAGCAGGTGCGCCAGGAACTCCTGCCGCCCGCCGGAGCCCCCCAATACGTCAACGCCCAATGCTTTTACCGCCTCCGGGGCGTGCTGGGTGTAGCAGCCGCAGACGCCGATGACGGACTCCGGGTTCTCCCGGCGGCACCGGCGGATCACGGCCCGGTTTTTCTTGTCGGCAATGGCGGTGACAGAGCAGGTATTGATCACGTAGGCATCGCATTTCTCGTCGAAACGGCCGATCTCGTGGCCCATAGAGCGCAGCAGGTGCTCCATGGCCTGGGTCTCATATTGGTTTGTTTTGCACCCGAGGGTATAAAAAGCAATTCGCATTTTGTTAATTTCGCCAATTTTGCAGGCGCTCCCTTGTTATTATTAGCCAAACCGACAATTGCATTTCTTCAAAAATATCGGTATAATACGTGCATATTATTCGTTTGGCCCTTAGGCAATCATATTATACATGAAAGCCGGTCGTTTGTACAGCCGCAGGAGGTTTTTATGCATGATTTTGTGATACGCCTTCACTCTGTGCGGGACGTAAACGATTTTGTGACCCTGTCAGCGCCGCTTTGCCGGGTATCTCTGTCCGACGGATTTCGTACCGTAGACGGAAAGAGCTTTATGGAGATCTTTTGCCTTCGGCTTTCCGGTCCCATCACCGTTCACACGGAGTGCACCGAAGAAGAATTTCACCGCTTCTTCCAGGAGTCCCAGCGCTTCCTGCTTCCTTGAATACGGCTCTCAGAGCACCGCCTTGGGAATACTCGGGGCGGTTTTTTTGCGGGCAAAAGTACGCCGTCTCCCAGAGGGAAACGGCGTACTTGGCATATGGCGGCCTATACCCGGAGGCCCCGGGTGTAAACCTGGAGAATATTGGCCTGCTCGTCCAGCAGGACCAGGTCCGCATCCTTGCCCGGGGCGATGGAGCCCTTGGTCTGCCACAGGTTCATTTCCCTGGCGGGGTTTTCTGTGAGAGTGGGAAGGATCTCCTCCAGGGAATAGGGGAGCCAGACAAGCATATTTTTCAGAGCCCGATCCTGGGTCAGGGTGGAGCCTGCCCGGGTGCCGTCGCTGGCCAGCTTCGCGTCTCCGTCCTTGACCACCACGTCGTTGACCCCCAGGTGGTAGTTGCCGTCGGGAAGACCCGCAGCCATAATGGAATCCGTAATGGCCACAATGCGGTCCAGGCCCTTGCACTTGCAGTACATCCGCACTGTGCCGGGGACCAAATGGCGGCCGTCGCAGATGGTCTCGCAGTATAGGTCGCTTTCCATGACGGCCCCGAAGATGGCGGGTTCGTGCTGGTGGAACAGGCGCATGGCGTTGCCTACATGGGTGCCCACCGTGGCCCCCAGGGAGATGGCCTCCATGGCCTGGGCGTAGGTAGCGCCGGAGTGGCCGATGCCCACGGTGATGCCGATTCTTTTGAGCTCCGGGATCATGTCCAGCACCCCGGGGAGCTCCGGGGACAGGGTGATGTAACGGATGCCGCCCCGGGCCAGCTCCTGATAATGCCGGACCAGGTCAATGTTGGTGTTTTGCAGCAGATGCTCCGGCATGGCTCCCTTGTATTCCTTTGCCAGGAAGGGGCCCTCCAGGTGGATGCCCACCAGCTCCGCGCCCTTCCGGGGAGATTCCCGATACCGGTTGAACTCCCGGATGCACCATTCGGTCTGCTGCTGGGTGTCCGTCAGTACGGAGGCCTGGAAGGAAGTGGTGCCGTGCCGGGCAAGGAAGGCGCCGATGGTTTCCAGATCCTCGGCAGTGGCTCCGTTTACGTCCACGCCAACGGCTCCGTGCATATGGGTGTCGATAAAGCCCGGGACGATCCTGGCCCCCTGGGCATCGATGACTTCCGCCCCGGCAGGGACGGCTCCGGCAAACTCAATTTTGCCGTCTACGATGTGCAGGGTCAGGTCCTGGAATTGGCGGCCCACATAGACGGAGCCGTTTTGAATATAGTAGTTCATATTGTCCTCCTGAAATCCAAAAAGGGGGCCGCCTCCTGCGAGGCGGCCCTCAGAATGTTTTTAGCCCAGAGCCTCGTTCATAACGTCGAAGAGGATGTAGTTGCTGAGCTCCACAGGAGCTTCCACAGCGCCGTTCTCGATGAACATCTGCTGCTGACGGGTGTAGAGGTCGGTGAAGGTGCCATCGGCCAGACCCTGCTTGATGTAGTCGGCGGAGAACCAGGTGGCGTCGCCGGTCTCAACCTGGCAGGCGGTAAAGTCCTTGGCGCACTGCTTGGCGTAGAGCTCCACGGCGTAGTCCCAGTTTTCCTGCTGGGAGGCGAACTGCATACCCTTCAGCAGAGCGCGGGTGAAGCGGACCAGAACATCGTGGTTGGCTTCCGCGTAGCTGGGCAGGCAAATCCAGCTGGACATATTCACGGAGTTGGTGGCGAACTCCAGCTCCAGAGCGCCTGCGCAGTTCTCCATGATCTGGTTGGAATAGGGGTTCCAGGCGGTGCAGGCGTCCACGTTGCCGGACATCATGGCGGCAACCATGTTGGTGGCGTCCATTTCGTAGGCCTGGATGTCGTCCATGGTCAGGCCGGCGGCAGCCAGAGCGCCCTGCAGAGCGGTCTCAGAGGAGGAGCCGCCGTTGTAGGCGATCTTCTTGCCCTTCAGGTTGGCGATGTCGTCAACGGAGGTGACACCGGAGGAGGGCAGGACGATGATGCGGTCGGTGCTGTGGACAGAGGAGGGCAGGAAGATGTTGGCCTGGCCGTTGATGCACAGCTTGTGGGCGCCGTGGCCGATGTAAGCCAGATCGATGCTGCCGCCTTCCATAGCGGCGATCTCGGAGGGGCCGTCAGCGAACTCCCACAGAGTGACTTCAATGCCTTCCTCGGCAAAGTAGCCCTTGTCCATGGCGGTGAGAACGGACCACAGGGAAGCGTAGTTGGGCATATAGGCCACGTTCAGCTTCACGGTTTCCACAGGGGCTTCGGTCTCGGCGGGAGCCTCGGTGGCGGGAGCGGCAGTGGTTTCGGGGGCAGCGGTGGTGGCGGGGGCTTCGGTCTTTCCGCCGCAGGCGGCCATGGACAGGACCATAGCGGCTGCGAGCAGCAGGGCGAACAGTTTCTTCATAAAGGTTCCTCCATTTTTTTCATTTCCGGCATTGTCGCCGGTAAATTCACATTACTTGCGGACTTCCAGGAATTCCTGGTAGACCTCGTTCCAGATCTCGGTTTTCAGCTCCAGGAATCGAGGATCGGTTTTGGTGGCCTGGGTGCGGGGGTAGGGGATGTCGATGTCCACGATTTTTTTGATCCGGCCGGGACGGGCGGACATGATAATGACCCGCTGGGCCAGGATAATGGCCTCGTCTACATCGTGGGTGATGAAGAAGCAGGTCTTCTTCTCGTGCTCCCAGGTGTTCAGCAGCTCACTTTGCAGCTGGACTCTGGTCTGGGCATCCAGAGCGCCGAAGGGCTCGTCCAGCAGCAGCACCTCAGGGTCTGCCGCGTAGGCCCGGGCAATGGCCACTCTCTGGCGCATGCCGCCGGAAAGCTCCTTGGGATAGGCGTGCTCGAAGCCCTCCAGGCCCACGGCCTTGATGTACTTCTTGGCGATCTTCTCTGCCTGGTCCTTGGGCATCCGCTTCATCTCCAGGCCGAACATGACATTTTTCAGCACAGTCCGCCAGGGGAACAGAGCGTAGCCCTGGAAGACCACACCCCGCTCTACGCCGGTGCCCTCGATCTTCTTGCCGTCCAGGTACACGGCACCGGAGGTGGGCTCCAGAAGGCCTGCAATGATGTTCAGCAGGGTGGACTTGCCGCAGCCGGAGGGGCCGACCACGCAGATGAATTCGTTTTCCTTAATATCCAGGCTGACACCGTTGAGGGCAACGGTTTTTCCCTTGTTGCCCACATATTCCTTGACAACGTTGTCAATCTTCAGCTTGGTCAAATTTTCTCCTGCCATCCTGTCAGCTTCCTTTCGATAATGTCAACGATCTTCACCAGAATCAGGCCGATGATACCCAGAAGGATGATGTACATCAGCATGGGAGGCGAATCAAACGAGTTTGCCAGAGACCGGATCCGCATGCCGATACCGGCCTGAGCGCCGGTGGATTCGGCGGCCAGCAGGGTGGTCAGGGCGGCGGAAAGGCCCAGGCGGACGGCGGTGATGATGAAGGGCACGGTGGCGGGGCAGATGACCTTGAGGAAAATGTCAAAGTCGTTGGCACCCAGGACCCGGGCGGCCTTGATGAGGGTGGTGTCGATGTTTTTGATGCCCTGATAGATGGTGATGCTCATGGTCATGAAGGTGCAGATCCAGATGAGGATCACGGCAGGCTTCTGGCCAACGCCGAAGATGATGACGATCAGGGGGGCATAGCCCAGGGCGGGGATGTTGCGGATGAAATTGATCCAGGGCTCGATGATCTTCTGTACCGGGGTGTACCAGGCCATCAGGAAGGCGATGGGCAGGGCGGTGGCAAAGCCCAGGATGAAGCCCAGAGCCACGCAGCCAAGACTGCTTTTGATGTCCTTCCAGAACGCGCCCCGCTCAATCATGGTGCCCACGGCGGGGACGACCTTGTCGATGAAGGGGAAGCTGCGGCCGGTCTTGGCTCCCAGGGAGAGGCAGTACCACAGCAGCAAGGCGGCGAGCAGAGAGATCAGCAGCCAAACCTTATCGCTGATCTGTATGCCCTTTTTCTTCTTTTTCATAGCAACAACTCCTTAAAGGCGATCATTCCCGGGGATGCGTGGTGGCTGTAATTAATTTGAAATTCCATTCAAATATCCGCATCCCCCGCGGGGGGTTATCTGCATGGTAGCAGAAATATTGACAAAATTCAATATGGAAAATGGAATAAAAATGAACTTTATGCACATATCATAAAAAGAGGCTCACATTTTTGTGAAGTATACCGAGAAAGAAAGGATTGACCCCTGGGCCGTTTGATTATAAAATGTAATCAAAGTATGTAGAGAAGGGCGTGTACCTATGGAGAACCAAACCCTGGCCTTTGCGGAGCGGACCCTCCGGGACCATCTGGCCCTGCTGCCGGAAGGATGGGGCCGGAATTTTGAGATCGCAACCGGGCTGTCCGGCGGCGGGGACTACAGCTACCGTGTCCGGGACGGGAAGGCCCGATTTACGGGCAGCACCCCGGGAAATGTGCTGCTGGGGGTTTATGACTACCTGCGCGCCATTGGCTTTGTGTTCCTCTACCCCGGCAAGGGCGGCACCTACGTGCCGGATCTTCGCAAGCCTGAGGACCTGGAAGCGGAGAAGAAGGACTTTACCGCCAGCTATGCCCACCGGGGCATCTGCATTGAAGGAGCGGATAGCCTGGAGGAAACTCTGGATTTTATCGATTGGCTGCCGAAAAACGGCTTCAACGCCTTCTTTTTGCAGTTCCAAAAGCCGGATATTTTCTTTGAGCGCTGGTATTTGCACACCTACAATCCCAGCTTGCCGCCGGAAGCGCTGACCCGGCAGCAGCTGGACGGCCTGGACCGACAGGTGGAGGAGGCGATGGCCCTCCGGGGCATCCGCTGTCACCGGGTGGGCCACGGCTGGACCGCCCAGGCCCTGGGCTTCCCCGGCACCGGCTGGCACAAAACGGACCGGGAACCGGAGCAAAAAGACCTGGTAGCCCTGGTAAACGGCCAGCGCCGCTTCTGGAAGGGCATCCCCGCCAATACCAACCTGTGCTACGCCAACCCCGTGGCCAGGAAGCGTCTGGTGGATCAGGTGGTGCGCTACGCCAAGGAGACCCCTGGGATGGACTACCTTCATGTCTGGCTGGCGGACGACTTCAACAATGTGTGTACCTGCCAGGACTGCCAAAAGACCACGGTATCGGACCAATACATAGAGATCCTCAACGATGTGGATGAGGCCCTGACCCAGGCGGGACTTCCGACCAAAATTGTATTTCTGCTCTATCAGGAGCTTCTGTATGCGCCGAAAGCGGCGAGATTGCGGAACCCGGACCGGTTCTGCCTCATGTTCGCCCCCATCAGCCGGACCTTTGAAAAGGCCTACCCCACATCCTTCACGCCGGTAGAGGTAACGCCCTACGTCCGCAACGCCATGGCTCTGCCGGAGACGGTAGAGGAGAATCTGACCCACCTGTACAACTGGCAGAAGATATTCTCCGGGGACAGCTTCTTCTATGACTATCCCCTGGGCCGGGCCCACTACGGGGACTTTGGCTATATGAAGATCGCGAAAATCGTTTATGACGATATCCACGCCCTGAAGGCCTTCCATTCCAACGGCTATATGAGCTGCCAGGAGCTGCGGGCCATGAACCCGACGGGGTTTCCCAACTATGTGATGGGATTGTCTTTGCTGGACGAGTCCATCCCCTATGAGACCATGCGAAAGACCTATTTTTCCGCCATGTTTGGTCCCCAATGGGAAAAAGCCGTTTCCTTTCTGGAAGAGCTGTCCAGCCTTAGCAGCACGGACTACTTCAACAACCACGGCCCCCGGTATCAGCCCGACCTGGCGAAAAAATATGGGAAGATCCGGGAACTTGCCGGGAATTTCCAGATACCGGAGGGGGAAAACTGGGAGGATCTTCGGTTCCACTGCCGGTATACGGTCCTCCTTTCCGGGGCTCTGGAAGCCCTGTGCCTTGGAAAGAAAGAAGAGGCGGACCGGCGATTCCGGGAATTCTGCGCCTTCATCCGGAGTCGGGAGCTTGAGCGGGAACGGCGGCTGGATGTATTCCGGGTCATCGAGGTGGCCATTCATTACACGGGATTCACCCTTCCCGAAGGAGAGTGAAAGGGAAATATCATGTATAAACAGAAGGAAAATCGATCCCCCAATCGGGACCGGGTCCTGGAGTGCATTTTCCGGAACCCTGGGATCTCCCGAAAGGATACCAGCGACCTGACGGGCATTACCTCCGCAACCATTACGGCCGTGGTGACGGAGCTGCTGCGGGAGGGGATCCTGACGGAGCTGGGAGAAATGGAGGAGGACCGGGGCACCATCGGCCGGAGCCGCATTGCCCTGAATGTCCAGCCGGACTATCGCTATGTAGTGGGGGTGGAGTTCAACTATGCCTCCCTGTCCGGCACGGTCTGCGACCTTCGGGGGAACGTGAAATACTCCGTGGTCCTGCCCCACGACCCGGAGAAGGAGTATATTACGGAGGCCCTGATCCAGCTGATCCAAAGGTGCCTGGATTCCGGCACCGTTCCAGTGGATCAGATCGCCGCCATTGGCGTGGGGGTTCCCGGCCACATGAACCGGGCCGGTACGGGCTTTGTGGGCAGCGGCCGCTATTGGTCAGACCTGGACCCCGGGATCATCCGGGAGGCCTTTTCCGTCCCCGTGGTGTTTGAAAACAATGTCCGCTGTATGGCAGTGGCTCAGAGCCTGAACCATCCCAAGGAGGCTCCTTCCAATTTTGCCCTGCTCCATGTAGGCCAGGGCATGCACTGCGCCCACATCATCGATGACGAGCTCTTCATCGGCACCACCTACGGCTGCGGCGAGATCGCCCATACCATTGCCGTGCTGGACGGCAAGCGCTGCGAGTGCGGCAAGCGGGGGTGCCTGCAGACCATCATCACCGAGTCCGCCCTGCTGGAAAACGGCCGGGCCATCTGGGAGGCAGACCCCCAATCCAATCTTCGCTCCTTTGCCAAAGGGCCGGAGGAGCTGACACTGCGCCACCTGCTGGAGGCCTATGAGCTGGGAGACCCGGCGGTTTGCCGGATGCTGACCCTGGCCCTGCGGCATCTGGGTGTGGCGGCCCTGAATGTGGCGGTGCTTATGAACCCTGAGAAGCTGTTTCTCCATGGGGAGCTGTTCCGGAGCGAGGCCGTCCGCCAGGATTTCCTGGAGGAGATCCGCCGGCAGTTTGAGTTCACCGGCAACGACTATACCCTGGGCACCGTGGCCTACTGCGACTGCACCCCCCTGGACGGGGCGGTGGGGGCCGCGGCTCTGGCTGTGCTGAATTGTGTGATCCACACTGAAAAAAAATAAGGAGTGTGTAAAAATGTACGAGTATTTCCGTATTTCCGCTGAGGACCTGGGCAAGGATGCCAAGATCCCTCTGGTCAAGCTGGGGGACTCCGGCGAGGTCTTCTATGAAATGGCTCTGGAGATGGTGAACACCATCAAAGAGCACAACGCCCGGGGAGAGAAGACCGTCTTCATCTGCCCGGTAGGCCCCGTGGGCCAGTATCCCATCTTCGTCCGGCTGGTGAACCGGGATCGGGTGTCCCTGAAGAACTGCTGGTTCTTCAACATGGACGAGTACCTGAACGATGACGAGACCTACATTGACTTTGATTCCCCCCTGTCCTTCCACGGCTTTATGAACCGGACCGTCTACTCTCAGATCGACCCGGAGCTGGTCATGCCCGAGAGCCAGCGGTTTTTTCCGGATCCCAAGGACCCCGGCAGGATCGACCGGAAGATCGAGGAGCTGGGGGGCGTGGACATTTGCTTCGGCGGCATTGGCATCAACGGCCATCTGGCCTTCAACGAGGCCCAGGACGAGCTGACTGCCGAGCAGTTTGCCCAGCTGCCCACCAGAGTGCTGACCATCAGCCGGGAGACCCGGACCTCCAACGCCATCGGGGACCTGAACGGTGCCATCGATGCCATGCCGAGAAAATGCGTGACCATCGGCATCAAGCAGATCCTGGGTGCCCGGAAGCTTCGCCTGGGTGTGTTCCGTGACTGGCACCGCAGCGTGGTCCGCCAGGCGGCCTACGGCGATGTCACTGCCCATTTCCCAGCCAGTCTGGCCCAGAACCATCCGGATGCCTGCATTTATCTGAACGCCAACGCAGCCAAGCAGCCCTACTAAAAAAGAAAAAACCCTCTTCCAAGAGAGGGGAAGGCTTTAGAAAAGGAGAGTGTATTATGTCCCTAGTACCTATGAGAGCCATTCTGGAGGCTACCGAAAAATACAACTATGCCCAGGGTGCCTTCAACGTCAACGCTGTGGCCCAGGCCAAGGCCGTGATTGAGGTCCATGAGATGTTCCGCTCCGCCGCCATCATTCAGGGCGCGGATCTGGCCAACGCCTTTATGGGGGGCCGTACCGACTTTGCCAACGGCACCCTGGAAGACAAGAAGGTTGGCGCCAACAACATTGCCAAGGCCGTCAGGCAGTATGCCGAGCACAGCCCCATTCCCGTGGCGCTGCACCTGGACCACGGCAAGACCGTCGATTCCTGCATCGCCGCCATGGACGGGGGCTATACCTCCGTGATGATCGACGGCTCCAGCCTGCCCTTTGAGCAGAACATCGAACTGACCCGGGAAGTGGTGAAGCTGGCCCATGAGCGGGGCGTTACTGTAGAAGGCGAGCTGGGTGTTCTGGCCGGTGTGGAGGACCATGTGTTTGCCGAGACCTCTACTTATACCAACCCTCTCGATGCCGTCAAGTTCATCAAGGCTACCGGCGTGGATGCTCTGGCCATCAGCTACGGCACCAAGCACGGTGCCAACAAGGGCGCCCATGCGGTGATCCGCAAGCAGATCGCCATTGCCACCAAGGAGTGCCTGCTCCACGAGGGGCTGTTCTGCGCCCTGGTTTCCCACGGCTCTTCCACCGTGCCCCAGTATATCGTCAAGGAGATCAACGCCCTGGGCGGCACCATTACCAATGCCTACGGCATCCCCAAGGAGCAGCTGAAAGAGGTCTCCAAGCTGGGCATTGCCAAGATCAACGTGGATACCGATATCCGTCTGGCCGTCACCCGGAATCTGCGGGAGCTGTTCTGGTACCGTCCGGAGCTGCGGGACCACGAGACCATCAAGCCCATCTATGAGCTGCTCCAGACCAAGACCTCCGATTTTGACCCCAGAGTGTTCCTGACCCCCATTATGGACACCGTCATGTACGGCGTGGTGCCCAACGAGGACGTGGCCCTTATTGTAGAGGCCATCGAAAAGGGCGTCAAGGAGGCCGTGGGCACCCTGATCGTGGACTTCGACTCCTACGGCAAGGCCCCTCTGGTGGAGAACGTATCCCTGGACGAAATGGCCGAGCGGTATCGCAAGGCCGGAATCTAAGAGGTAAGGCTATGGGCGTGAATATTCTGGTGGCCCACGGCGGCGGCCCTACCGCCGTGATCAATACCAGCCTGCAAGGCGTGATTGAGGCCGCCCGGGAAAGCGGCAAGGTGGATAAGATCTACGCCGCCCGGTTCGGTGCCGAGGGCATTCTCAAGGGGGATCTGCTGGACCTGACAGAGGTCCCGGCCTCCACCGTGGCCAAGCTGGCCCACACCCCCGCTTCCGCCATCGGCTCCTGCCGCCGGAAGCTGACGGACGCGGACTATCCCACGGTCATTGAGACTCTGAAAAAATTCAACATCGGCTGCTTCTTCTACAACGGCGGCAACGACTCCATGGACACCTGCAACAAGGTCAGCAAGCTGGCCCAGAAGGAAGGCCTGGATGTCAAGGTCATCGGCATTCCCAAAACCATGGACAACGACCTGGACATTACGGACCACTGCCCCGGCTTCGGCTCCGCCGCCCGGTACGCCGGAGAGGCCGCCTGTGAGCTGGCCCTGGATGCCTCGGGACTGCCCATCCATGTGGTGGTGCTGGAGCTTATGGGCCGGAACGCCGGCTGGGTCACCGCTGCCTCGGCGCTGGCGGCCCGGGCCACCAACTGCGAGGTGCTGACCTACCTGCCGGAAAAATTGGTGGACGAAGACAGGATGCTCTCTGACATCGAGTCCGCCTGGGCCAAAGGAAAGGGCCTGCTGGTCACCGTCTCCGAGGGGATCTGCGGCCTGGACGGAAAGCCCTTGGCCTCCACCGGCATTGTGGACGGCTTTGGTCACATGGTCCCCGGCGGCACCGCCCAGCATGTGACGGATTCCATCATCCAGAAGCTGAAGATCAAGTCCCGGGCAGAAAAGCCGGGGCTCCTGGGCCGGGCGGCTATCCCCTATGCCTCCAGGGTGGACCAGCTGGAAGCCTATGCCGTGGGCAAAAAAGCGGTGGAAGCGGCTTTGGCCGGACAGACGGACTACATGGTGGCCATTGATGCCCACCGGGGGGAAAGCTACTCCTTCGACCTTTTCCTGGCTCCCCTGGAGAAGGTTGCCAATGTGGAAAAGAAATTCCCTCTGGAGTGGATTCTGGAGGGCAACAAAATCGACGACCGGTTCTTCGACTACGCCATGCCCCTCATGATGGACAAAATGCCTGATTACGCGATTTTGAGGTAATAGACCATGAAACATATTTTTCTGAACCTGAAGCGCTTCGATGTGCCTGTCTGCTACGGCGGCGTGAACCGCATTGCTCCCATGGGGGAGTGGGGCGGCTACATCGTGAAAAACACCCAGGAGGCCCTGAAGACCTACGACCCCGCCGAGGTGGAGTTCGTCCAGTACCTGCCGGAGGCCCATCTTTTAAGCGCCGTGGCTGCCCGGGGTGAAAATAGCCCTGTGCAGGTAGGCTGCCAGAGCGTCTACCGGATGAATACCGCCCCAGGCGGCAACTTCGGTGCCTTCACCACCAATCGGCCTGTCTCGGCCATGCTTGCCATGGGGGTCAAGGCCACCATCATCGGCCACTGCGAGGAGCGCAATGACAAAATGGGCATTCTGGCAGAGGCCGGTGTGGTGGACACCAGGGCAGTGAACCGGCTGCTGAACCAGGAAATCAAGCTGGCAGTGGAAAACGGCATGACCGTCCTCTACTGCATCGGTGAGAAGGATACGGAGCTGGACCGGTGGGACCAGGTCCTCCGGGAGCAGCTGGAAATCGGCCTGGAGGGAGTGGACAAGACCAAGGTGGTCATCGGCTACGAGCCCATCTGGTCCATCGGCCCGGGCAAGACCCCGGCTGGCCGGGACTACATCCAGAAGATCGCCCGGTTTGTGAAGGAAGTCACCGGAGGCTGTGATGTGGTCTACGGCGGCGGCCTGAAAGTGGACAACGCGGAAATGCTGGCTTCCATCCCGGAGATCGACGGCGGCCTCATCGCCCTGACCCGGTTTCAGGGGGAGATCGGCTTCTATCCCGGGGAATATCTGGAAATCATCCGCACCTATCTTGGAAAATAAGGAGAAACAGCTATGAAACTGGATTTTGAATACGGCCAGGGCCTGATGTCCGCGGAATTGCCGGACAGCACCGAGGTCTTCATCCCCGGCAAGACCGTGCCCGACCCTCAGTGCCTGCCCCAGGACTGGGACAGCCTCTACGCCGCCACTTTGGACTCTCTGCGCCATCCCATGGGTATGCCTGCTCTGCGGGAGCTGGCGGCTCCGGGTAAGACCGCCGTCATCGTCATTCCCGACATTGTCAAGGGCGGCTGCCAGCCCACCTCCCACCGGAAGGTCTCCATCACCGCCTGCCTGGAGGAGCTTTATGCCGGCGGCGTGCGGAAGGAGGACATCCTGCTGCTGTTCTCCAACGGCCTGCATCCCCGTTCCACCGAGGCGGAAATGCGGCAGATTCTGGGCGAAAAGCTCTTTAACGACTTCTACTGGACCAACCAGATCACCAGCCATGACTCCGAGGACCAGGAGCACATGGTAGACCTGGGCACCACCAAACGGGGCGACCCTGTTCTCATGAACAAGTACGTCTTCGACTGCGACATCCCCATCCTTATCGGCCACGTCCAGGGCAACCCCTATGGCGGTTATTCCGGCGGCTACAAGCATTGCTCCACGGGCATTACCCATTGGCGCAGCATCGCCTCCCACCATGTGCCCAAGGTCATGCACCGGGATGACTTCACCCCTGTCTCCGGCCACAGCCTGATGCGGACCAAGTTTGACGAGATCGGCATGCACATGGAAGAGAAGATGGGCCACCCCTTCTTCTGCTGTGACGCGGTCCTGGACACCTACTCCCGGCAGATCGCCATCTATTCCGGCTATGCCGCCGTCATGATGCCTGAGAGCTGGAAGCTGGCCAACAAGCGGACCTACGTGCCCTTCGCTGAGGAGAAGTACGATGTGATGGTTTTCGGTATGCCTCAGAACTTCCACTACGGCGACGGCATGGGCACCAACCCCATCCAGATGATGCAGGCCCTGTCCGCCCAGGTCATCCGTCACAAGCGGGTCATGAAGGACAACTGCGTCATCATCTGCTCCTCCATCTGCAACGGCTACTTCCATGACGAGCGCTGGCCCTACCTGCGGGAGCTCTACGAAATGTTCCAGCATGACCACATGAATACCCTGGCGGATATGAACCGCTACGGCGAGTATTTTGCCACCAATGAGGAGTACATCCGCAAGTACCGCTTTGCCAATGCCTTCCACCCCTTCCACGGCTTCTCCATGATGAGCTGCGGCCATATCGCCGAGATGAACACCTCCGCCATCTACATCGTGGGCGCTCAGGAGCCCGGCATTGCCAGAGGCATGGGCCTGAAGACCCGGGCCACCTTTGAGGAAGCCCTGGCCGATGCCATGAAGAAATACGTGGGCCCCAATCCCCGGATCCTGGCCCTGCCCCAGACCTTCAAGGTCGGCGCCGTCCACCTGTGCATGAAAGATGACGATTTGAGCAACGTGTAAAACGCATACAAGAGCCTTGCTTCCGCTGGGCTCTTGTTTTTTACTTGTAAATTTGGTTGAACCGTCCTATAATAAAAGAAAACGCATCACCCAAAAGGAGAGCACACCATGTCCGACTGTTGTCTGCCCCACGATCATGGGGGAGTATTTGAGCATCACAAAGAAAAAATGCCGCCGATGGAGTCCTTTGAACGGACGGCGGACCTGTTTAAGAAGCTGGACGATCCCAACCGGCTGAAAATTTTCTGGCTGCTGTGCCACTGCGAGGAGTGCGTCATTAACCTGTCTTCCCTGATGGATATGTCCAGCCCCGCCGTATCCCACCACCTGAACAAGCTGCGGACCAGCGGGCTGATCGTCAGCCGCCGGGAGGGGAAAGAGGTCTACTACAAAGCTGCCGACACCCCGGAAAGCCAGACGCTTCATGAGACCATTGAGCACGTGATGGAGATCGCCTGCCCCAAATAATAATGTTTTATTAATTCTTCGCCGCTTCCGTTGACATTTCTCCGGAAAAATGGTATGTTGGTGGGAGAATGCGACGAAAGGATTGAACATATGAAAAAGTTGATTGCTTGGATCCTGATCCTTGTTTTGTCCCTTTCCCTGGCTGCCTGTGGCGGCAAGACCGAGCCGACCGCGGCGATCACCGAAGCCCCTCCGGAAACGACGGCGGCACCCGAAACCACCGAAGCGGTGGAGACCACCGAGGAGCCCACCGTGCTGGCCAAGCCCCTCTACGGCGAGATCCTGGATGCCTATTTTGATGCTCTGCTTCAGGGCTTCACTCCGGAGCAGTATACGGAAAAAGGCCTCAACTACCTGGTGGGCGTTGTGGGCGATGTGACCAAGGTGGGCTACAGCCTGGAAGACCTGGACGGCGACGGCAGCATGGAGCTGCTGCTCGGCGCAGTGGGCGCGCCTGAGATTTACGCCATGTACACCATGAAGGACGGCGTGGAGACTCAGATCATCGATGCCGGAGAGCGCAGCAGCTACCGCTTGGGTACCGATGGCGTGTTCATCAACCAGGGCTCCAATTCCGCGGCCCAGTCCAGCACCATGCTCTTCACCTTTGAAAACGGGGAGCTCCATTTCCAGGACGGCCTGGTCAGCGACTTCTCCGTGGACGAGAAGAATCCTTGGTTCTATGTCAAAGACCAAAACTGGGACCCCAGCACTTACGAGGCCCTGGACACCGAAAGCGCCGAAGCCATCATTGCGCAGCTGAACGCCAATGTCCGGCCCATTTCCTACATCCCCTTCTCCGAGTACCAGAGCTAAAAAAATCCGGGGCGAAATGCCCCGGATTTTTTGGCCTTAGTAGCAGCCGCACCCGCCTGTATGGTTGTTGTTGGTGCATCCGCAGTCGTTATTGCCGCCGCATCCGCAGGAGAACAGGAGGATCAGGATGATGATCCACCAGAAGTTGTTGCCGCCGCAAAAACCGTTGTTACCGCACATAATAAGCCCTCCGCATACTTTATTTGAGCTTTACCGCTCAATCCATGCTATTCGGCAGCGGGAAAAATGTGCGGGAAAGGAAAAAACACTGTCATCACACCCCGGTGACCTGGGTCACCGGAGCGCAATGACAGAGCATTTTTTTACTGCTGCACCTCAAACTTATAGCCCACGCCCCAGACGGTTTTCAGGTTCCACTGGTCAGAGACGCCTTCCAGCTTTTCTCTCAGGCGCTTGACGTGGACATCCACCGTGCGGGAGTCACCGAAGTAATCGAAGCCCCAGACCTCGTCCAGCAGCTGATTGCGGGTATAGACCCGGTTGGGGGAGGAGGCCAGGTAGTAGAGCAGCTCCATCTCCTTGGGGGGCGTGTCCACCTTTTTGCCGTTGACGGTAAGCTCGAAGGCATCCATGTCAATGACCAGCTTGTCGAAAACCAGACGGCGGGCCTTTTTCTCGGCAGTGGCTCCGGTGCTGCGGCGCAGCACCGCCTCGATGCGGGCCAGGACCTCCTTCATTTCGAAGGGCTTGGTGACGTAGTCATCGGCGCCGTTCTTGAGACCGGCTACCTTGTCATCGGTCTCGCCCTTGGCGGTGAGCATGATGACGGGAGTCTGGCTCTCAGCCCGGATGGCGCGGCAGACCGCCCAGCCGTCCATGACAGGCATCATCACGTCCAGCAGCACCAGGTCCGGCTTAATGGCCCGAAACTTGGCCAACCCCTGGCCGCCGTCCGCGGCGATGGTCACGGCGTAGCCCTCTTTTTCCAGATACATCTGCAAAAGCTCCGCAATATTCCGGTCGTCTTCTACGATCAATACAGATACTGCCATTGGTGATCCTCTCCTTTTCGCCCCTTGGGGCGTTTCTTCTTATTTACCCCCATTATACCGCAAACCAAGGCGCTATAGTGAATAATTTGTAAAGAGTTCCATGGCAATTTGTGAACGAGAAAGGGGCGGCACCAAAGAAAGATCAGGAATGCTTTCTAAGCTCAAAGCACACGGATGCAACTCCGGCGGCTAGCAGTGCCAGGGCACTGAGTCCCAGCCGTCCATCCAAGGAGACGCTCAAAGCATTGACACAGATGGGAGAGAGAAACTGTCCCAGGGAGCTGGATCCGCAGTACAGGGCAATCGCCATGGTGGCTTGGGATGGATCTACGGAGGCAGTGGCCTTTAGATATCCTGCTGGCATACGAAGAGAAAATACAAAGCCAAGCATAGCGGCGGTTAGATAAAAGAAGGAAATGTGGCTGCCGAAATAGGAAAGCAGCATGGCAAAGCCGGAAACCAGGAAAATAGTGGGAAGGGCGAATTTTTTGAGTTCTGAAAGGATCCTTCCGCCGAGCACCCCGGAAAGAATACCGACGGTGGACTGCACAGCAAGGATCCGACCGCTGACGGAGGTATTCCCCAGAGCTCTGTGTTCCAATAGGAGGGCAACATTGTTCTGAAAGGCGAAAAATAGCATTGCGAACAGGACGCTCTGGCAGAGGTAGAAGGGCAAATCGCCGCTGCATATGCTTCTATAGGCCGACTGCCGCTGGGGCTGCGGTTCCCCTGCGGGTTGCAGCAGAATCAGAAACAGCACAGGCAGGAGCAGCAGGTAGGCAAAGTATGCGTGCCACCAACAGCCGGATGCCAGTTTTCCACCCAAAAAGGAAAATAAGGCCCCTCCGATTCCAATGACGGCGGATTGGTAGCCAAGCATGGTTTGCTGCTGATCCGCGGAGAAATGCTCCCGGATCAGAGCTGTGGTCAGCGGAGAGATGCCGCCGAAGCCAATGCCGAATAGTACAGAGAAAATGATCAGTTGATAAAAGGCATTATGAAACAGCAGGGGGCCCAAACCACCGATGATCATTAGGAAGATGGATGCTGTGACGATTTCTTTTTTCGAAAAACAGCTGCAAAGCGCGCCAGAGAGCAGGATGATCGGCATACCAATCAGGGAGGGGAGAGCTGTGAGCATCTGCACGGTGGCCAGAGAAAGTTCCGGAAAGGCTGCAGCGAAAGCGGACAGCCCGGAGGCAATCGCCAAAATGGACGTCAGGACGAAGGATGGAGCGAGTACGGTGATGGCCTTTTTCATAAGTGTTCTCCTTTATAGTCTGACAATATATGGAATTATCATACAATGATTTGCGGGGAATGTAAAGCTTTTTGCGAAATTATAAAAAATAATTCAGCTTTATCAAAAATCCAGTTGACAATATAGGAGAAAAAAGGTATAAATAAAGAAATAATTGCGGATGACAGAAGGGGAATGAAAATGGCTGCTGCGAATTCTCGCGTGAATTTGTCAGACACTGTTCTGGAGAAACTAGAGGAGATGGTGTCCAAGAAAAAGCCGGGAGATCGGCTTCCGACGGAAGCGGAGTTGTCTGAACAATTTTCAGTGGGGCGCTCTACTATTCGAGAAAGTATGAAGGTTCTGGCTGCAAAACGGATGATAGTTCGCAGAAATGAGGGGACATTTGTTGCGGATATGATGAAAGGGTGCTTTGTAGACCCCTTGAATATGATCATCAACATGTCCACAGGAGATCTGAATTCCTTGATCGAGCTGCGTGAGATATTGGAACTCAGCGCCGTGCAGCTGGCATCCCAACGAGCGACTGCGGAAGATGTACTGGAGCTGCAAAGGGCAAACTGGATGATGAAGGAGCCTGGATTGACCCAGGAAGAACTGACAAAGCGGGACATCGCTTTCCACGCGCGGATTGCTCAATGCACCGGAAACCCGGTGATCGTAGAATTACTGAACGCCATTCGGGAGGTTATTGCCAGAAATGTGGAGGAAGGGCACAGCTTTGATGCCAACAATGAATATCATGGGGAAATGATCGATGCCATCGCAAAGCAGGATCCGGAAAAGGCAAAAAATGTGATGCAGCGCTACTTTGATTCCGTGTATGAGGCGCTGGGGATCTGAATTTGATTTCATATAAAAAGCAGAGGAGCGGATCCTCTGCTTTTTTGCTGATTTTTATATTCTGCCAGCACTTGCTGCATGTTGCTTCTGCCGGCCAATGGAATGGACGTCACAGAAAGCAGTTCCGCAAGGCTCCCGGGTCCAGGCCCAGAGCGTTTCCCAGGCGGAAAAGCTCTGCCGGATGATCGGTATGCTGGATCATCCGGGAGAGGTGGACGATTGCCGTGACCAGGATCTCTTCTGAGTCTTTGCTTTGCTGAGCGGCGAGGGCCGTCAGCAGCCGGAGCAAGGCATACTGCTCGGCAAGGGCAGCCGCTGCCATGGAAAAGTCTGTAGGGCTTCCCAAGAAGGGAAATATAGCGGAAAATAAGTGATTCCGGAAGTAGTTTTCCACCTCCCGGCAGTGATGGGATAACAAGGGATCCCCTGTTTGCTGTACCAGCTCCAAGCACCGGCGGACGCCTTGGTGGTCCAGAAGGTCTCCTTCCGGGAGCCAGCTACGAAGGGTATCTGGCAGACCGCCGGGACGGCCCGCCAGAATATGGCTGATAGGAAGCTGCCAGGCCGCCAGGACAGCGGATTCCGGAAAATGCAGAGATGCATAGGCCTGCTCCACTGATTCCGGCCCGATCCTGACAAATGCGGAGACCAACTGAAGAAGAAGGGGGGCGTCTTTGCTGGTTTTGCTGACTCGGTCCAAAAGAAGCAGGATTGCCAGGATGCGGCAGGGTATGGAAAGGTCCCGCCGTCCCATCAGCTCCAGAATCCCATACCGGAGAGCTGGGGCCCAGTTAGGCGGAGCGGTTACAATTCCCATAGGGCCGATGCCCACTGAATCCATTTGAGACAGAGGAATTTCCGGTGTGATTTCCGTAGAAACAAAGCGGACCCGATCCGGGGTCAGCACACCGATGCGCACCGCCTGAGCACAGGACAGAGAGAGGGAGAGCTCCCATGTCCCTGGCAGGAATTCTGTTTTCCGCCTGGGATACAAAGTACAAACCATACCAAGAGCTTGCGGGCCTGCGCGGCGGATCCATTTGCAGCCTCCGTCTTTATCCTGAAAGGGGCAGCGGCCCTGGGGGCCTGGCAGGATTCTGGCGAATTGTGCTTTTGTACCGCCAGACTGAATTTTGGAAACATATTGACGGCAGAGTGTGGAAAGTTCTGGGTCCTGGATCTGCTGATAGGCCAGGTAGGTGTCCCGGTCCAAATCAATGGGCCAATCATGGCAGCAATTGTCTGAACAGGCCGGCCCTATGCAGGAAAATTCCGGATAATGCTCAGGCCATATCACCTTCTGAGATTTCATAGCAGCATCGGTATCCTTTCTGAAAGCTGCGGCGATTATATCATTATTCCTACAAAAAGAACAGCCCTTTTCCGTGAATTGGCAGTATGCGAAAGATAAATTTATATATTACACAAAAAATGGATGCAGCTTTTGACACTATGACCAATTTTATATTTATAAAGAAGAAAATACTTGACAATTTAACATCTGACGATATTATTAAATTGTAAGACATTGAATAACAATGTCAGATGCGATAGAGGAGCAAATATAAACAGGAGGTATATCAGATGAATAACTATGAGGAGCTCTACCGAATCCTTTGCCAGGAAACCAGACCTGCTCTGGGCTGCACCGGCCCCATTGGCGGTTGCTATGTAGCCGCTGAGGCCTACGACGCCGCTGGTGGCGGAGAAATCAAAAAAATCACGGTCTATGGCGGCTCCGGCGCCGCGGCAAAGATTGATGATGTGGCCTTCCCTGGTACGGAATACCTGGGTGCGGAAATGGCCTATGCGCTGGGCGCTGTGTGCGGCGACCCCAAGGCGAAGCTGGAGGTGCTCCACACAGTGACTCCTGAAGGGGAGCTAAAAGCCCGAAAGGTGGCCGAACTGGTGGAGATCCGCACGGAGTTCGCCTCTGATGAGGAAGCAAGGGGCGGTTCCCGCCGGGTGGTTGTGGAAACTGACCGGGGCATTGGTGTTGCCGTGACCCAGGGCGCACCGGATGGCCTGATTTACAAGGCTCACAATGACCAGGTACTGCTGGATGTTGAGCCGGACCCCAATAACCGGGCAGGCCATACCCCGATTATGAAGTATAAAATCAAGGATTTCTACGACTTTGCTACTACATATCCTCTGGAAAAGCTGGACATCATGGAGGATGCGGCCAAGATGAATTCCGCTATGACGGATTACGTTCTTTCTCATGAGGAAGTCAGCATCCGGATCGGTGCGAATATTTTGGCGACTGGTGAGGACACGCCTGTCACCCATGCAAAGGCTGCAGCGGCTGCGGCCTGCGAGGGCCGGATGGCAGGTGTGAATCTGCCCATCATGAGCGTGGGCGGCAAGGGAAATGTGGGTGTTGCGTCTACTATGCCCATTGTCAGCCAGGCCAAGGATCTGGGGGTTGACGAGGAGACCAAGAAGCGTGCATTGGCTCTGAGCTGTCTGGTGGCTATTGCGGTGATTCACCGGATCGGTAAAGCGCCGACCATGTGCTCCTGCGAGGTGGCGGCTTCTATGGGTGTTGCCGCGGGTACTACACTGCTGTTGGGCGGCACGGAAGCCCAGGTGGAGATCGCAATCCAAAACCTGATTCCCAATGTCTTCGGCGTTGTCTGCGACGGTGCAAAACTTGCCTGCGCTCTGCGGATGGCTTCTTCTACCGGCATTGCCATTGACGCAGCCAGACTGGCGGTGAAAAATATCCGGCTTGCCAATAATCAGGGCGTTCTTGCCGCCAACGCGGACGCATCCATCGACTTCTTGGGAGACTTCGCACTGAACTGCATGAATGACAGCGATGAGAAACTCTGCGAAAAGCTCATGGAAAAACGGGAGATTTTCCCGCTGATGACCTTCAATGACCGCCAAAAACGGTAAAATTGGTTTATTTCAGGATCGAAAGGAGAAAAATCTATGAATTACTTGGATATTGCCAACAGCGGCTTTATGTTCCTGCTGTGCCTGGTGCCCATCTGTGTGATCGTTATCCAGTCCATCCGTTTCATGGCCATGGCCTGGAAGCAGGGCCTGGAGATCGGCATGGATAAGGCAAAGCTCAAGAAGTGTATTACGACAGCAGCTTCTATTTCTGTAATCCCTGCCTTGTCCCTGGTATCGCTTCTGATCGCTATGGCTCCCAGCCTGGGCAAGTTCTTCCCCTGGCTCCGGCTGAGCAACATTGGTGCCGGCGGTTATGAGCCCATGGCTGCCGGTATCGGATTGGAGGCCGCCGGGTTCTCTGATTATACCGCACTGACTCTGGGCGGCTTCGTGGTCATCATGTTGGTCATGAATATCGGCATGAGCATTGCGCCGCTGAATACCATCCTGACGCTGAAGGGATATGACAAGGTCCTGAAAAAGGCTAAGACCACCAATAAATTCCTGCTGATCGGCACATCAGCCGCATTTGCCGCAGTAATTGCCCGGCTGAACGTACCCTATTTTACCAATTTCACCCCCATCCTTCCTTTCGCGGCAGCTGTGACCGGTGGACTCGTGATGCTGGGCTGTATGTTGCTGAAGAAGAAGGTCCCTGTCCTGGGCGATTTTGCACTGTCCGTATCCATTATCGCAGGCGTTATTGTCTGCTGCATTATTGGCGGATGAAAGGAGAAACATCATGTCTACTGATAAACTGCGCACTGTAGCTGCGGAAGAGACTGCGGCTTTTACGGAGTATGATCATAAGATCCACCGCTGGGGTAGACTGTCTACGACCCTTGCACTAATTACGATGTACCTGCCGATCATTGGTGTCTGCCTGAGATACCATGTGTCTCCGGACTGGGCAGCGGTAGGTGCCGGATGCGTTGCCATTCTGGTGGCTTTTGGCGCCAACCAAATTATTGAGCCTTTTACGTTTGCTCCCATGTTGGGTGCCGGCGGTACTTATATGGGATTTACCACTGGCAACGTTTCTCAGACCAAGATTCCATGCGTTGTCAGCTGCCAGGAGATTATGGGTGTAGAGATGGGTACCAAGGAGGGAGACGTTGTTGCAACACTGGCCGTGGGCACCTGCTCTCTGGTTACCACATTGGAGGTTGCCTTGGGTGTTGCTTTCGTCCACGTCATTTACCCGGTCCTGACCAGTCCGATGCTGGCACCCGGCTTCAACAATGTGCTTCCTGCCGTTATGGGCGCTATGCTGTTCCAGCGGATCATGGCTGACTGGAAGGTGGGCATCGTTCCCTTCATCCTCGGCTGTCTGGCAGCCATCCTTTTTGGACAGGCCTGGTACAGCAAGAACGGCCTGTATATCATGCTGGTTCTCATTGCCATCACCGTTGCATGGTCCTATTTCCTCTACAAGAAAAGTCAGAAAAAGTAAGGCCAAAATCAATCGCGGCCCCTGCTTCAGGGGCCGCTGCAAGGATGATAATATGAATAACAAGAGCAATACCATTGCGGTGATCGGCGGAGGATCCTCCGGAATGGCAACGGCGGCCTATTTTTCCAGGCTTGGATATCCGGTGATCCTTTGCGATACGCCAGAGCATACGGAGGACTATCCCCAGATTCGCCGTCAGAACGGGATTTTGCTCCGGGGAAACTCCGGTCAAAGTGGCTGTGCCATGCCGGAACTGCTTACGGAGGCTTTTGAAAGGGCGTTGGAGGCGGATCGGGTGCTCATTTGTGTGCCATTCAGCCGTCAGGAGGAAATCAGCCGCCTGTGTGCCCTGCATGCCCATCCCGGTCAGGCATTTTTGTTCAGCCCTGGAAATTTTGGCAGCTTTGTCCTTAGGCGGCAGTTGGAAAAGGCGGGAAAGTCCGGAGTGCTTGTGGGAGAGATATCCGGAAACCTATGGGCCTGCCGCCGGACAGCTCCTGGAGAAGTCATTGTGGCCGGTGGGTTGAAGCCGCTACGGGCATCCGCTCTGCCTGCTGCCGAAACAGGGGCGCTGGTGGAGGCGTTCCGAGATGTGCTGACCCTGATTCCCGGAAAAAATGTTCTGGAAGTTTCTCTCAATTCCCCCAATGTGATTTCACATTTGTCCGGGGCTGTGTTGAACGGCACCCAGATCGAACGAATGGGGGAACGCTTTGCTTTTTTCCGGGACGGCCTGGGAGAAAATGCCATTCGCTGCTTTGATGCGCTGGAGAAGGAACGGGATCGGGTTTTTGCCGCCTTGGGGTTTGAGACCTACAATCCACCATCGGAGGGCTTGATGCGAAAGCTCCTGGACAAAAACGTCCATGATCTGGATGTTTTTCGGGACCTGGACGGACCCAGTAGTTTTTCCCACCGGTATGTATCTGAGGATGCGGCCTGCGGGGTTGCTGTGTTGGCAGCGCTGGGCAGAGCCTGCCGCGTCCAGGTACCCCTGACCGAAGCATTTTTGACCATTTGCGGTGTTATCAACGGAGTGGACTACCTGGAAACGGGGCTTGCCCTGTCTGACCTGGGACTGAGTGCAGAGAATCTGACGGCACAGATGGCCGCACTGTAAGAGAGCTGAATACCATAAGAGGCTGTTAAAAAGCCGTCACCGCGGTGACCAAGCTTTTCAACAGCCTCTTTGTGCTTGCTTACAGCCCATCCAGCCGGACATCGGCCCTCCGGACTTTTTTCCAGGAGAACTCTCCCCGGAGCTCTTTCAGAGAAACGGGCTCCCTGCGCTCCAACAATCCGGCGCAGTGGGCCAGGGTGCCGATGATCTCCTCAGGGCTGTAATTTTGCCGCAATGCCCCCAGGTCCAGGTCCCGGTCCCGCTTGCTCAGACGGCGGCCGTCGGGGGCCAGGAGCATAGGGACGTGGGCGTATTCCGGATGGGGAAAGCCGAAGAGCTCCTGCAGGTACATCTGCCGGGGGGCGGAGCTTAATAGGTCTGAGCCCCGGACCACTTCCGTGACTCCGGCCAGACCGTCATCTACGGTGACGGCCAGCTGGTAGACGTAGACGCCGTCGGCCCGGCGGACTACCATGTCTCCGCAGTCTGTGGCAAGATTGCACCCATAGTGCCCCTGGATCTTGTCCTCTACCTGCCAGAGTTTGTCCGGGACCCGGACCCGCCAGGCAGGGGCCCGGCTCATGGCTGCCCGCTGGGCATCCGTCAGATCCCGGCAGGTGCCGGGGTAGACGTAGGTGCCGTCGCTCAGGTGGGGGGCGTTGACGCTGTGGAGCTGGCTGCGGGTGCAATAGCAGGGATACAGCAGCCCCTTTTCTTTCAGAATATCAAAGTACCGGTCATAGACTTCGGTCCGTTGGCTCTGGGCGGGGGTCTCCCGGTCCCAGGTCAGCCCCAGCCACTGCAGGTCCTCCCGAAGGATCCGGGCGTATTCGCGGCTGGTCCGCTGGGTGTCCAGGTCCTCCATCCGCAGGACCATTTCGCCGTCCCGGGACTTGACGGAAAGCCAGGCAAGCAAAGCCGAGAACAGGTTGCCCAGGTGCATCCGCCCGGAGGGGGTGGGGGCAAAGCGGCCTACGGGCTTTACCGGATCCATAGATACCACCACCAGAACAGGGCCGCAATGCCCAGAAGCTCCAGGGCAATGGCAAATTTCAGGCCGACGTAGTGCTTCTTTTCCGGCTTTTGAGAAAAGTCCTCTTCTTCCGGTTCCTCCGGTTCCGGCTCCTCCGTCTGCCAGATCAGGGTGTCGTCATCGCAGTCCGTATAGCTTTTCGACAGCGGCTCCCGGTCGCCCTCGTCCCAGTCCACCGGGGCACCGTAATCTTCCTCCGGCTCCAGGTCTGCCGTATCGTCCTGCTCCGCTTCCGCGGCCAGCAGCTCCTGCTGGAGCTTTTCCAATTCCTTTCTGGGATTGTCAAACATAATGGGTCCTCCATGAGGTAAAAAACGTTTTCCCTATTCTACCCCATCCCGGCCGGAAAGTAAAGGGAAAACCGCCGTTGACAGGGAAGTGGGGAACGTGTATAGTGAAAGAAAAAACAGGAGGAACGACATGGACTATCGCATCGAACACGACTCCATGGGGGATATGCAGGTCCCCGCGGACAAATACTGGGGGGCCCAGACCCAGCGGTCCCACGAGAATTTTCCCATTGGCGTAGGTCAGGAGACCATGCCCAAGGAGATCATCCACGCCTTCGGTATTCTGAAAAAGGCCGCCGCCCAGGCAAACGCCGAGCTTCGTCCGGAAAAGATGACTCAAAAGAAGCTGGCCGCCATCTCCGCCGCGGCGGATGAGGTGATCTCCGGAGAGCTTGCCGACAACTTCCCTCTGGTGGTCTGGCAGACCGGCTCCGGCACCCAGTCCAACATGAACGCCAACGAGGTCATTGCCGGGCGGGGCAACGCCATCGCGGGGGAGAAGCTGCTGCACCCCAATGACGACGTGAATATGTCCCAGTCCTCCAACGACACCTTCCCCACGGCCATGCACATTGCCGCGGTGCTGAGCCTGGAAAGCAAGGTGCTCCCGGCCATCGATGTCCTCACCGCCGCCTTCCAGAGGCTGGAGGAGGAAAACTGGGGCATTGTCAAATCCGGCCGGACCCACTTGCAGGATGCCACCCCCATTGCCTTCTCCCAGGAAATTTCCGGCTGGCGGAGCAGCCTGGAGCGGGACAAGGCCCTGATTGCCCTTTCTTTGGACCCTCTGCGGGAGCTGGCTCTTGGGGGCACCGCCGTGGGCACCGGGCTCAACGCCCCCAAGGGCTTCGACACCCTGGTGGCCCAGAAGATCTCGGCTCTCACCGGGAAGAAATTCGCCACTGCCCCCAATAAGTTCCACGCCCTGACCTCCAAGGATGAGCTGGTCTTCGCCCACGGTGCCCTGAAAGCCCTGGCGGCGGACCTGATGAAGATCGCCAACGATATCCGCTGGCTGGCCTCCGGCCCCCGGGACGGCCTGGGAGAGATCTTCATCCCGGAGAACGAACCCGGCTCCTCCATTATGCCCGGCAAGGTGAACCCCACCCAATGCGAGGCCGTCACCATGGTGGCGGTCCAGGTTATGGGCAACGACACCGCCGTCTCCCTGGCGGCCAGCCAAGGAAACTTCGAGCTGAATGTCTTTATGCCGGTGCTGGCCTACAACTTCCTCCAATCCGCCCGGCTTCTGGCGGAGGTCATGGTATCCTTCCATGACCGCTGTGTGGTGGGCATCCGGGCCAACAAGGAGAAAATGGACCACAACCTCCACAACTCCCTCATGCTGGTCACCGCCCTGAATCCCTACATCGACTACGAAAACGCCGCCAAAACGGCCAAGCTGGCCTATCGGGAAAACATTTCCCTGAAGGAGGCCTGCGTCAAGCTGGGCTTTTTGACAGCAGAGCGGTTTGACGAGGTGTTTCATCCGGAGCAGATGATCTGAACCACTTGCTTTTTCTTAAAATCTCCGGTATAATGGCCCCAAAAGCGAAAGGAGCTTGTGAACAATGGACAATGAAGAAATCCTCGAGAACGAGGACGAAGAAAGCGGCATCCTGACCCTGACCGATGAAAACGGCGTAGAGACCGACTTTGAATACCTGGACTGCATCCCTTACGAGGGCAAGGAGTATCTGCTTCTGCTGCCTGCCGATGAGGCGGCCACGGACGTGGTGATCCTGGAGGTGGAGCCTGTGGACGAGGAGACGGAAAACTACATTTCCGTCCAGGACGAGGCCATCCTGAATGCGGTCTACGATATTTTCAAAGAGAAGTATAAGGACGTGCTGACCTTCGAGGAATAAGCGAAAAGCCTGGGAATGTTGCGGACGCAACGGAATTCCCGGGCTTTTTTATTGTACAATGGTCCCATTCAACAGAAGGAGAAGAATCTATGAAAAAGATGACTGTATTGGCTTGCTTGCTGGCAATGCTCATTTCCCTGACGGCCTGCGCTGCCGCTTCTACCCCGGAGACCACAGCCGCCCCGGAGACTGTCGTAACTGAAGCCCCCACCACCGAGGCCGCCGAGGCACCTACAGAGGCTGCCGTTCCCGTCCGCCTGGGGGCTATGACCGGCCCCACCGGCATCGGCATGGTCAAGCTGTTTGACGATGCTGACAAGGACACGGCCTCTCCCTATACCTACACCGTCAAGGGCGCTGCCGATGAGCTGACCCCGCTGCTCCTCCAGGGGGAGCTGGACATCGCCTCCGTCCCCGCCAATCTGGCCTCTGTCCTTTACAATAAGACCGAGGGCAAGGTCAAGGCTCTGGCCGTCAACGTGCTGGGGGTGCTGTATCTGGCGGAGTATAACTCGGATGAGATCCATTCTCTGGCCGACCTGAAGGGCAAGACCGTTTATGCCACCGGCAAGGGCTCTACCCCTGAGTATTTCCTGCGCTATGTCCTGACTCAGAACGGCCTGGACCCGGACACCGATGTGACCCTGGACTGGAAGAGCGAGCCAAGCGAGGTCCTGGCGGTGCTGAACGGCCAGGGCAGCGGCATTGCCATGCTGCCTCAGCCATATGTCACCGCTGCCGCCGCCCAGCTGGGAGAAGGCTTTCAGGTGAAGCTGTCCGTCTCTGAGGAGTGGCAGAAGGTCAGCGGCGGCACTCCCTGCACCACCGCCTGCATCCTGGTCCGCAGCCAGTTTGCCGAGGAGAATCCTGCCGCTGTAGAGCAGTTCCTGACGGATTATGCGGCCAGTGCCGCCTGGGTCAATGAGAATGTGGAGGCCGCCGGAGACCTGTGCGGCCAGTACGAGATCGTCAAGGCACCCATTGCCAAGAAGGCCATTCCCCAGTGCAACATCGTCTCCATCACCGGCAACGACATGAAGGCCGCCCTCAGCGGCTGCCTGGAGGTCCTGTTCCGGCAGAACCCCGCCGCCGTAGGCGGAGCTCTGCCTCAGGACGACTTCTATTATGGGGCCTGAGAAAAGAAATACCAAAGGCCTGCGGATGCTTTCCGCAGGCCTTGCCTTAGGTTTTTGGGAGTTGGGGGCCAGAACCATTCACAACCGGCTGCTGCTGGTGGGACCGATCCAGACTCTGACGAGGCTTTGGTCGCTGCTGGGCCAGAGGACCACCTGGCAAGCCATTGCCTTCACCTTCTCACGGATCGGCCTGGGCTTCTTCCTGGCCTTTGTGCTGGCCCTGATCCTGGCCAGCCTGGCGGCGGCGTTCCCCTGGGCGCAGGTGCTGCTGGGGCCCTATGTGCTGGCCATTCAGTCCGTGCCTGTGGCCTCCTTTATTGTCATCGCTCTGCTGTGGCTTTCGGGAAAGCGGCTCTCCACCTTCATTTCCTTCCTGATGGTGTTGCCGGTGCTCTATTCCAACGCCCTTCAGGGGCTGAAAAACGCCGATCCACAGCTGAAAGAAATGGCAAAGGTCTTTCGAATCCCGCTTTTGCGGCAGATCCCCGGCATTTACCTGCCTGCCCTGGCACCCAGCCTCCGCTCCGGCTGCCGGGTGGCGCTGGGCATGTGCTTCAAGTCCGGCGTGGCCGCTGAGGTCATCGCCGTTACCTCCCATTCCATCGGCGGCATGCTCTACGATGCCAAGGTGTATCTGGAAATCAGCGACCTGTTCGCCTGGACCCTCATCATCGTGATTTTGAGCCTGTGCTTCGAAAAAGCCTTTCTGTGGCTCCTGGACCGGGTATTTTTCCTGGTTCAGCGGAGTCTGTAGGGGCGGCTACCCTGCATGAGGACAGCTTATGGACTTAATTCTGACAGATATCAGCAAAGCCTACGGGGAAAAACAGATTCTGGATCATATTTCCCTGACCTTTCCCCAGAGCAGCCGTACCTGCGTCATGGCCCCCTCCGGCCGGGGAAAGACCACATTGCTTCGCGTTATTTTGGGACTTACCAAGCCGGACCAGGGCATCGTCACCGGGCGGCCGGCGAAAATCGCCGCCGTCTTCCAGGAGGACCGGCTCTGCGGAAACCTGACGGTAGGGGGGAACCTGCGGATGGTCTGCGGAAACAGCAAAAAGGAACCGGAACTTTTGGCGCTGCTTACCTCCCTGGGTATCGGTGAGACCCTGGATATCCCCGCTTCTCAGCTCTCCGGGGGCATGGCCCGCCGGGTGGCTCTGGCAAGAGCGCTGCTGACGGACCCGGAACTGCTGATTCTGGACGAGCCCTTTACGGGCCTGGACGATGCCGCCCGGCAGAAAAGCGCCGCTGCCATTCGGGAGTCCTGCCCCAGGGCCACCGTCTTGCTTGTGACCCACAGAAAAGAAGATGCCGCCCTCATCGGGGCGGCAAGGATCCTGGAACTATAAAAAGTGTTCAGCCAGTGCCGCAGAGGCACTGGCTGTTGCTGTATCGGGTCATTCCGGACGGTGGAGGCCCAGCCGGTCAAACTGTTCCGGGGGGCAGTCGTTTTCTGCCATGGCCCGCTCCATCAGGGCAATCATGGCCTGCTCCGCCTGGGGGTCATGGAGGGGAGTGCTCTGCGCGGGGTCAGTATCCAGGTCATAGAGCCGGGTGCCAAATCGGGCCACGTTATACTTGTCCTTGCTCTTTACCTTCAGCACGTGGCAGCCCTTCGTAAAGGAGAAGGGCTTTTCCAGTGTGGCGGTGGACAGCTCCTTGGGGGAGAACCGGCCGTTCATGTGGGTTGGCATCAGGGTGTAGTTGTACACCTCATCCTTCCGTTCCGGCAGGGGGGCACGCATATAGGCGTGGTGGGTGTCGGTGATGTTCACATGGCCGGAGAAGACGCCGTATAGGGCGTAATCCCGGTTGGGAGTGTCGCTTGTGAGGATGCCGTCCATGGGCTTGCCCTGAACGTCCTTGGGAATGGGAGCACCGAAGTATTGCAGCAGAGTGGGCATCCAGTCCATGATCTGGACAATGGATTTCCGGTGCTGCCCGGCGATCTTATATCGGGGGTCCCAGACAAACAGGGGGGTGTGGGCGATCTCGTTGTAATAGGGCATCTGGTTTTTGCCCCAATAGTCGTGCTCTGCCAGCAGGAAGCCATGGTCCGTGCCCACGATGAGCATGGTGTCCTCCCACATGCTGTACTTGTCCATCAGGTCCAGGATGCGGCCCAGAGAGTGGTCGCACATGGTCACTAGGGCCTGATATTGCCGCCGGACATGGCGGATCTCCGCCGGGGTCTCGTCAGCGGTGCCTCGGGGCCAATCGAAGTGCTTCCCGTCGTAGTCCTCGGGGTACAGGTCCAGATACTTCTGAGGCACATAGAAGGGTTCATGAGGATCGAAGGTCTCCAGGTGGAGGAGCCAGTTGTCCGCGTCGTGGTTCTTTTCCAGGAATTCGCAGCCCCGGTCGAAGCACTGGGTCTGGGGGAAGTCGGCTTCCTCCCGGATGTAGCTCCGGTTGACCCAGTCATAGCGCCAGCCGGAGGCCACGCCGCCGCCCTGCTGCTTCTGGGGCACCTTCACCACCTCCGGCACTGCCGGGTCCTTCAGGCTGGCCTTCCAGTGATCGCCTTCCTGGCCCCGGACGATCTCCCAGGAGTTGTAGCGGTTGTGATAGTCGCAGCCCCCGTCCTCCCAATAGTGCAGGTGGTCGGAGATCAGGTGGGTATAGACTCCCTGCTCCTTCAGCAGCTCCGGCATGGAGTCGTCAAAGGGCTCCAGGGGACCCCACTCCCGGTGGAGGAAGTTGTAGCGCCCGGTATGGAGCTCCCGGCGGGCAGGCATGCAGGGCATGGAGCCCACATAGCTGTTGTCAAACTGGACGCTGTGCTCTGCCAGACGCTGAAAATTGGGGGCAATGGTTGTTGCGGCCGGATTGTAGCAGGGAAGATACCTGCGGTTCAGGGTGTCATAGAATACGATGATTGCCTTCATGCGGTTTAACCCTTCGCGTAGGAGAAGTGTGCCTGGACGGCCTCATCGATCTTGGCGGCAATGCCCTTGCTGTCCATGATGTTGACCACGGGAATGATGATCTCGTTTTCCCGGGGCGTGATCTGCTTGCAGAGATTTTTAAGGATGACGATAATGTCTGCCCAGTCCCGCAGGGATTCCATCATGCCCAGAGAGGTGTGCTGGAGCTCCGCCGTGATTTTCAAGGGAACCAGATTGCGCTTGACGCCCAGCTCTGCCATGGTGCTGGTGCCCATGCCCATGCCGCAGACAAAGAGAATGTGGACCGCGGAATTGTTACTTGCCATAATACTCAGACTCCTTTGATAAAGTGATAGAAAAGGGAGAAAGGCGCGGACCGATTCCGCCCGTAGAAGCGGCCCGCGCGAGAGAGGTATCAGATGGTGATGCCGAAGATGCCGCCGATCCAGCGCAGCACCTGGATGAGGGCCGGCCAGAAGGTGGACAGGTCAAACATGCCGGACCAGCCGGTGGCGCTGGGATAGTTCAGCTGGGTGATGGCCCAGACGGTGCCGAAGGTCTGGATGACGCCGGTGAGGAAGCTGCAGATGATCACAGCCCGCAATCCGCCCTTCTTGTTGGCCACAACGCCAACGGGGCCGCCGGAGAAGAACAGGGGGGTGAAGCCGGGCAGAACCATAATGGGGCTGCCGCAGAGAGCCAGGATGCCCATGGAGATGATGGTGCCCAGGGTGCAGAACAGGAAGCCCAGGGTGGCTGCGTTTGGGGAGAAGGGGAGGATGGCGGCTACATCGATGGCGGGAATGGCGTTGGGGACCAGCTTCTGCTGAATGCCCTGGAAGGACTCGGTGAGCTCAGAGCACAGCATCCGCACACCCTGGAGCAGCACCACCATGAACATGGAGATTTTAATAGCGGTGAGGATCAGGTAGATCAGCCAGTTGGAGCCGCCGGCCAGCTCAGTGATGCCGGAGATACCCAGAGGGATGCAGAATACGCCGATGAAGACGAACATCAGCAATGTGACGGAGGTCACGTTGTTGTTGAAGACCGCCAGCCAGCCGGGAAGCTCCAGATCTTCGCAGTCGATCTTCTTTTTGCCTGCCAGCTTGGGGGCCAGTTTGCCAAAGAACCAGAGACCGATCTGCTGATTGTGGCCCACGGTGAAGCCGCCGCCTTCGGTGACCTCATCGATGGTGCCGGCCACCAGAGTGGTGGAGAAGGCCCAGTAGATGCCTACCAGCACGCCGGAGAGGATGATGGTCCACAGGGAGGGCAGGGCAAAGTTGGCGATGATCAGCCAAAGCATGGCCTGGGAGTGAGCGGTGCCGGCGTTGCCGGTGAGGAACACACCCTTGGCATGGGTGTACTTGCCGAAGAACACCAGCAGCAGGTTTACGGCAAAGGCGATCAGGAATACGAAGGCCATCCAGCCAAACCGGTCGCCCAAAGCTTCCTGGCTGGCGGCTTTCATGGCGTAGGAGTCCATGATGTAGCCCTGAATGCCGGTGGCGTTGCACACGGCGGTGACGATGGGCTTAAAAACATTGGAAAACTGGGAACCGCCGAAGATGATGAGCTGCAGGCCCACCATGGCGCCGATGGTGCCGTTGATGGTCTTCACAGGCCCTGCTTTCTGCAGCAGGTAGCCGATGAGGATCAGCAGGCCGATGACGATGGTTGGGGTCGTCAGAAAGTCGCTGACCAGAAACTTGACGATTGGGTTCATACTGTATCTCTCCTCTTTGAAAGTTTTTTTGAGGGCCCGGAGCTCCGGGGCCCCTTGGTGAGTCCAGTATAAACACAGAAGGAAAGGAAAGTCAATTCCCAATCAATCAAATGATTAAGATTCTGCGTTTTGACGGTCCAAAATGGTCGAAAATCCGTCAACTCGCTCAAAATTTCATTCGGACAGGTCTCCCAGCCTGGCAATACAGGCCCCTTCCCGCTCCTGCCAGAAGCCGGAGGGGGTGTTGGGCTGATCGGTGATGAGGGTCACGTCCTTGGCGTATTCATGGGGGATGAGGTAAAAGGCGGTGCGGCCGAATTTCCGGTGGTCGCACATCAGGTATGTCCGCCGGGATTGGTGGATGGAGATGGTTTTGATGGAGTCCTCGTATTCATCGGCGGAGAGAAGATTCAGCTGCTGATCCAGTCCGTTGACCCCCAGGAAAGCCCGGTCGAAATGGTAGCTGCGGAGCATGTTTACGGTTTCCTTTCCCACCAGGGACCGGGAGTATTCCTTGAAGAAGCCGCACAGCAGCAAAGTCTGGATCCCCTTCTCCTGGAGGGCCTCCAATTGGGGAATTCCGTTGGTAATGACGTGAATTCGCTTGTTTTGAATATAGGGGATCATAGACAGGGTGGTGGTGCCGGAGCCGATAAAGATCAGCTCCTCGTCCTTCAGAAAGGAAGCGGCGGCTTTGCCGATGACCTCGTGGGCGGAGCTGAGGGTCTGGCGCTGCAGGCTGCTGCGGCGGGTGTTCTCCGGCGTGTCCGGACGGCAGACTCCGCCCCAGGACCGGCGGACGCAGCCCTCCTGCTCCATCCGGGCCAGGTCCCGGCGGATGGTGGCATCAGAGGCCCCGGTCATATCCGTCAGCTGCCGGATGGACAACTCTTCGGCCACCCTCAGCATGGACAAAATGGAGTCTTTGCGCTGGCTGTAATTCAAAAGAAATCCCCCTTTTGATTGATTTCTTATATAGTAGCATAGATTGAGCGATATTTCAATCATGTTTGATGAATTTGAGCAAAAAAATACCCCTCTCCGAAAGGAGAGGGGACCTTGACTGACTGAGAAGAGACTCAGCTATGGACTTTCGTCAATTTCCGATAGCTGTGGAAGAAGTACCAGATCTCCGCCGCGGCGGTGATGGTCCAGGAGAAGGCGTACAGGAGGTACAAAGAGGGGATGGTCTGAAAGTAGGCGAATACCGTATACACCCAGATCACCCGGAAAACGCAGGAACCCAGGATCACCACAATGGTGGGCATCAGGCTCTTGCCGATGCCCCGGGAGGCGGCTATGGTGCAGTCCATAAAGGCGCTGAGGCAATAGCTCCAGCACATGATCCGCATCCGGAGCATACCGGCGGCGATGACCTCCGGACTGTTGGTGAAGAGGGACAGGAAGGCTTCTCCCACCGCCAGCAGCCCCAGACCCAGAATGGCCCCGGAGCAGAAGGAATAGCCCAGGCTGATGTAGTAGCTCCTCAGCACCCGCTTGTGGTCCCCGGCCCCCCAGTTCTGGCCCATGAAGCTGGAGCAGGCGGTGTGGAAGGCGGCCATCACGTTATAGACGATGGTGTCCGTATTGGCCGCGGCGGCGTTTCCGGCTACCATGGTGGAATCAAAGGAGTTGACCCCCGCCTGAATGAACAGGTTGGCAAAGGCGAAGATCATATTCTGGAGGCCTGCCGGAATGCCCAGCACCAGCAGCTGCCTTACTTCGCCGCCATAAATGCGGATGGCCTGAGGCTCTACCCCACAGTCCCCCTTCAGGCGGATCAGGTGCCACAGCACCAGCCCGGCGGAAACATACTGGGACAGAACGCTGGCCAGGGCCACGCCGTCGGCGGCCATATGACAGCCGATGACGAAGACCAGGTTCAAAATGACGTTCAGGATCCCTGCAACGGTCAGGTACACCAAGGGCCGCTCCGTGTCGCCGTTGGCGCTCAAAACCGCGTTGCCGAAGTTGAAGATGCCCAAGGCCGGCATACCCCAGGCATAGACCTGTAGATACAGCACTGCCCCGGGAAGCAGATCCTCCTTGGTGTTCAGCATCTCCAAAAAGACCCGGGCCCCGAAGAAGCATACCAAGGCAATGAAAAACCCGGCCAGGGTGCACAGCACCAGTGCCGTATGGACGGATTCCCGGACCCGTTGCTTCTGACAGGCCCCCAGGTGCTGGGCTACGCACACATTGACCCCGCAGCCCAAGCCGATGAGAAAACCGGTGTAGAGGGTGACGAGAATGCTGGTAGAGCCCACGGAGCCCAGAGCCGTGGCGCTGGAGAACTTGCCCACCACGGCCACATCCGCCATGTTGAACATGACCTGTAACAGCTGGGAGAAGATCAGCGGCAGGCTGAAGAGAAAAATATTCCGAAAAAGAGAGCCCTGGGTCATAGAAATGCCCCGGGCGGTGGATTTGGATGCCATGGAATGTGAGTTCCTTTCTGTATCTAAAAGTAATAGAGCGCCCAAAAAAGCCTTCCCCTACGGGGAAGGTGGCTCGGCGCAGCCGAGACGGATGAGGGGAAAAACCTGAAAGCAAAGAGTGGGTATGCAGAATGGTGAAAGCCTGCCTTCTGACGCAGGGACAGCAGGTGCATTCCGGGGCCTGGACAAATGGGAGGGCCGGATACCCCCTCATCCGTCAGGGCCCAGGGCCCTGCCACCTTCCCCGTGGGGGAAGGCTACCTCCGGCGGGGGTGCATTCATTGGAGACTGCCCTGAACTCTTAGGGGTCCCGCCCCTCTTCCGCCGCCGCGGCGGCACCTTCCCCCAGGGGAAGGTTGGGGAAGGCTTATCTTCCCCCGTGTACGTACTTTCGGTCCCAGTCCAGGTCGAAGAGCTTGTTGCCCATCTCCATGCTGCAGCCGCTGGCCATGTCGTAGGCCAGCTCTGCCAGGACCCCGGCGGGCTCCAGACACTCGATGTAGAATCCGGGCAGGGCCTTTTCTCCCAGCCGGGCTCCCAGGATGGCACCGGCGGCGGCACCCACGGCGGCGCTGCGGCCGGAGTGGTTGACGGCGGTGATCATGGCGGTGTCGAAGCTCTTGGGGTTCATCAGACAGGCGTAGACTGCCCCGGCCAGGACCTGGGCGGCGCTTGCGCAGTGGAGCTGCTCCATGGCGGTGACGGCGCTTAGCCGGGAATCCTCCGCCAGGGAGACGGCCAGATTCAAAAGGTTGGAGATCTCAAAGCTCTGGCTGTATTGGTGGCCAAACTGGGATTTCACAGACTGGGCGGTTTCCAGGGCCAGATTTTTCAGGGGGATCTCCGGAGCGGACAGACTCCGGCTCACCAGATGGGTCAGGGCGGCCCCGGAGAGAAAGGCCAAGGGGCTGCCGTGGGACAGAGCCACCACTTCCGCACCCAGCAGGTCCAGCTCCGGCTGCTCCACCGGGTACAGATGGCTGAAGAGACCTACCCCCACGGCGGAGGACAGGCTCCCGGGGGTGGAGGAGGAATTGAACCGGGCTTCCATGCCGCCCAGAGTGTCCCGGCTCAGGGCGTCCAGCATCCGGGTGTCCATGCAGTGGCGGCGGCACAGCTCCGGCTGCTGCAGCAGCCAGCAGAAGGTGGTGCTGGGTCGGCCCCAGGGGCGCTGAGAAGCAGCCCACTCCCGGCTGGACAAGCCCACGTACCGGTGCAGAGGCAGCATTTTCCCCGTCATCTGCCCCCGGGTGAGTCCCAGCAGAAGGCCGTTGCAGGTGAAGGCGGCCAGTTGGGTATAGGAGGTCACGTCGGCATAGCCGTTGACGAGATCGTAGCCCAGAAGGCCGTTGGGCCCATAGCTCTGGCGGATCTCCTGAATGCTGAGACTGTCTACGGTATAGCCCATGGCATCTCCCACGGCCAGACCCAGCAGCGCCCCCCGCATCCGAGGCAGAATATCTCTCATACCGCCGTCCCTCCTTTCCCGTTTGGTGATATTATATAGGTGGAGCAAGCAAAAAGCAAGTGGGAAAAGCCGTGAAAAGCGCCCCCGCCGGGAGGTCGCCTTCCCCTACGGGGAAGGTGGCTCGCCGTAGGCGAGACAGATGAGGGAAAAGTCAAGCAGCTACGGAAAACTCGGATGGAAGGAAAATGCCATAGGGGTTCACCGGGGCCTGGTCCTTTGGCGGGGCTGGTAGAAAATACTAA
>OGKG01000705.1_pt1 | contig 42805 bp, 37 predicted proteins | sample 1572201 | NCBI WGS metagenome assembly OGKG01 (sample SAMEA2582146, study PRJEB24529) | metagenome | biome: Human gut stool | place: China | collected 2011 | reverse complement strand
TTTCATCATCCCAATAAATGGCGTATGTTTGCTTGTGAGACGCAAGATTTTGCGTCTCTACTTAGGTTTGCAACGCATAATATCATGTAGTTTCCCAGCAATAATGACAATGGCGTCAGCCGGTAGAGACGCAAAATCTTGCGTCTCCCGAGCAATAAGCGCGACAATGACAGGCGTTTCATCATCCCAATAAATGGCGTATGTTTGCTTGTGAGACGCAAGATTTTGCGTCTCTACTTAGGTTTGCAACGCATAATATCATGTAGTTTCCCAGCAATAATGACAATGGCGTCAGCCGGTAGAGACGCAAAATCTTGCGTCTCACAAGTAAAAAAGTCGCCAACGACAGGCGTTTCATCATCTCAATAAATGGAGCATGGCTGCTTGTGAGACGCAAGATTTTGCGTCTCTACTTTGGAAGCACGCGGTGTCGTCGGGTATTGTGCCGTGACGGAATATCGTTGATGTGATGCTGTATGCAATAGTGTTATTCCGGTCATTATATTCCATACGAACCGCAATTATATCCACTCTGAATCATCATTATATCCATTCTGAATTATAAATCCATTCTTTCTGATGTATAAATATACACTTTACGCAGTAAAAATTTTTGACAGAATAAAATTGCGATACAGGGAAACGGACGTGTGTCGCTGTCTTAAAATATGAATGGAAAAAGCGGTGGCAGCCGTTCTTTGCGGGTGTTTTGCAGGGTAGGGATGTGGATATTAATGAGGAAAACGGCTTTTATTGTTGTGCGGAACGGGCTTTGTTATGGTGCGGAACATGCTGTGTTATGTCACGAAACGTACCGTTTCGCGGTGCGGAAAAGCCCGTTCCGCGCCACAATGAAATCCTTTCCGATGAATAAAGACAGTCAATCAGTTGACTGTCAGACACTTGTATGAAACCGTCAAAACTGCCGTATTTGCCATCCATATCGCTTCCGGCTGGAAATAAGCCATTCTCAGCGGGTTGACAGGACATGATGTGTATGTTTATGCGACAGTCATTGCATAAACATGCGTTTTTGTCGGCTGTCGGTTCATTGACACTTAACGGTCATCCGGCTTCATCCGTGTCCTGTGCCGGTATCTGGCAGACGTGCTCCCGATTTTGCCTGAGATGTGGCGCGCCGCATACGACAAAGGCTCGAAACAGAATGACGGCAGCAGTGGGGAATAGGTAGGAAATGCCTGTGTATAACGTGAAAGGTCGTTATGGCGGACTGATGTCCGGTCCGTAATCCAGTCGGTGGTGTGTTCCGCAGAGTGTCATAATGCCGTGCTGATAACGGCTTCATCCGGTCACGCACTCTTACGCCTGCAATGAAAAAACGCCTTGCCCGATGCTAAGACAGCATCTGGCAAGGCGTAAGCCTTCAGCCAGCCGGTATGTGTCAGAAGCCGTAAATCTCCTTCAGTTTGTTGCCCAGCTGTTCGCCTCTGAGGTCGAGTCCCACAATCTTTCCCTGCGGGTCTACGAGCAGGCTCGACGGTATGGAGCGTATGTTGTAAGTCTTTGCCGCGATGGAGTTCCATCCCTGCAGGTCGGAGAGGTTGGTCCACGTCATGCCGAGGTCTGCCATTCCCTTCTTCCATGCGTCCTCCTTGTTGTCGAACGAAAGTCCCACAATCTCGAAACCTTTGGGATGATACTTCTCATAGTTGGCTTTCACGTTGGGCATCTCCGCACGGCACGGTCCGCACCAGCTTGCCCAGAAGTCTATCAGGACATAGTTTCCCTTACCGCAATATTCGCTCAGCTTGTGCGTCTTTCCGTCAGTTCCCTTCATCTCGAGGTCCTTGAACTGCGTTCCGATGATAGCCATCTTCTTCTCGAGCTCAGCCATGTATGCCTTCGCGTGTGCCGCCATTGGGTGTTTGGTGTAGGCATATTCCGGATTGAGCAGTTCTTTGAGCTCAGGCAGCTCACAGTCGTACGCTATGTTGTTGATGAACGCCGCCGGGATGATGTTGTCGGTGTTCTCGCGCACTATCTGCTTTGTGAGCGTCTTTGACCGTTCCATTATAGGATTCAGGTATTTGTTTGTCAGCTCATCGGCGAGAGCCTTCAGCTCGGCTTCCGACTTGCCGCTCTTCTGCGCCTCGTTGAATTGCTCCACGTATTTTCTTGCCTCGCTGTTGATGGCATCGAGCTGGCGGTCGTATGCGTTGAGCTTGTTGTTGAGCTCAGAGCCTTTGAGCGTCATTGTGGCAAGGTCCGCGCTCAGCGGCTTTCCGTCGTTTATGAAGACGATGTAGCTCGACTTTCCTTTTCCTGCGATGCCGAGGAATGCGTCCTTCTTGTCGGTTCCCTTTATCTCGAACGCTCCGTTTTTCGTCTCCGTACTGTCTTTCACGCCCTTCATGAGGTCTATTATGTATACCTTGGCGATGTCTGCCGGGCATGTGCCTTTTATGTCGTAGGCTGTGTCTCCGCCGCCTGTCTGTGCCATGAGCGGCATGCTGCATAGCGCGAGTGCGGCTGTGATGATGGTATTCTTCATAATGATTATAATTTAAAATAATAAAAATTAACCGGTCGCAAATATATATATTTTATTCCGTAATGCGGTAATTAATCAATTAAAAATATGTAACTTTGCCGTTGAATTTGTATTCAGAGTGCTTGACAAACCTCTTAAAAAACAAGAAAATGGACATAAACAGGAAGACAGTGAGTGTGCTGTTCATGCTTTTCAGCACGCTCTTCTGCGTTTGTCTTATTACGGCAAACGTGCTTGAGACAAAGCAGATATCCTTCGGACCGGTAAACATCACAGGCGGCTTGCTCGTGTTTCCCGTGTCTTACATCATAAACGACTGCGTGTGTGAGGTGTGGGGATATGCCAAGGCGCGGCTGCTCATATGGCTGGGTTTTGCCATGAACTTCATGTTCGTGATGTTCGGCGCGCTTGCCGACGCCATTCCCGGCGCGCCCTACTGGGACAACGACGCCGGATTCCACGCCGTGTTCGGTCTTGCTCCGCGCATCGCGGCGGCTTCGTTCGTGGCGTTTCTTGTCGGTTCGTTCATCAACGCATACGTCATGAGCCGCATGAAGGTGGCTCACGGAGGGCGTCATTTCTCGCTGCGCGCGGTGCTCAGCACGGTGTTCGGTGAGACTGCCGACTCGCTGATATTCTTTCCGCTCGCCCTCTCCGGAGTGGTGCCGTTGGCTGAGATGCCGTCGCTCATCATCTCGCAGGTGGTGCTCAAGACGCTTTACGAGATAATGGTGCTGCCCGTCACGGTGAGGGTGGTGGGCATGACGAAGGCTCACGAGCACACCGATGTTTACGACGAAGGAATCAACTACAGTGTATGGAGGATATTCAACATATGAGCAACAACAGTGAAAACAGAAAGGACGAGGGACTGAAGTCTCTCGGAGCGAAGACAAGATATGCCGACGACTATGCGCCGGAAGTGCTGGAGACGTTTGCCAACAAGCACCCGGACAACGACTATTGGGTGAGGTTCAACTGCCCGGAGTTCACGTCGCTGTGCCCTATAACGGGTCAGCCCGACTTCGCCGAGATACGCATCGCCTACATACCCGGCGTGAGGATGGTGGAGAGCAAGAGTCTGAAGCTCTATCTCTTCAGCTTCCGCAATCACGGAGACTTCCATGAGGACTGCGTGAACATCATCATGAAAGACCTCATCAGACTCATGGATCCAAAATACATAGAGGTGACCGGACTGTTCACTCCGCGCGGAGGCATAAGCATCTATCCCTATGCCAACTACGGACGCAAGGGCACCAGATATGAGAGACTTGCCGAACAGCGGCTTTTCATGCACGATATGGACGGATGGCATGCCGCCCATGTCTGAGGCAAGGCAATGATACATAACAGCTGACGTATGGTAAAGATATTCCGGAGATATGTTCTCATTGGCATGGCTGCGGTGATGCTGCTGTGCCAGGGCAGTGCGCTCGCTTCCGACGGCAGCCACCGCAAGAAGGTGGCTGTGGTGCTGTCGGGAGGCGGTGCCAAGGGCATGGCGCACATAGGTGCGCTGCGCGTGATAGAGAAAGCGGGCATACCGATAGACATCATCACCGGAACATCGATGGGAGCGATAGTCGGCGGACTCTACGCCATAGGCTACGACGCCCACAGGCTCGACTCTATGGTGAGCGTGCAGGACTGGTCGTTTCTGCTCACCGACAAGCTGGAGGCTCACAGTCCGCTGCTCGACAACCGCGAGAGGCAGAACACCTATTTCCTGTCCAAGACGTTCATGCTCGACAGGAACAGGATATCAAAGAAGTCGGGCGGAATGATTGAGGGCAGGAATCTTGAGAAGCTGTTCGACAGGCTCACCGCCGGCTATCACGATTCCATTGACTTCAACCGGCTGCCCATTCCTTTCGCGTGTGTGGCGACAGACATCGTGGACAATTCCGAATACGTGATGCGCGGCGGCGTGCTGTCTGAGGCGATGCGCTCGAGCATGGCTATACCGGGAGTGTTCTCGCCGGTGAGGAAAGACAGCATGGTGCTTGTGGACGGCGGACTGCGCAACAATTTCCCTGTCGACATAGCCAGACAGATGGGCGCGGACGTGGTGATAGGGGTGACGGTGCAGGAAGACCTGAAGGAGGCATACGACCTGAAGAGTACATCGGACGTGCTGCTTCAGATTGTCAACATAAACTGTAAGAACAAGTATGACGAGAATCTGGCTATGACAGACGTGCCCGTATGTGTCAACACAAAAGGATACTCGTCAGCCAGCTTCACCGCCGCCGCCATCGACACGCTGATGAGACGGGGCGAGGAGGCGGCAATGAGACAGTGGGACAGGCTCATGGAGGTGAAGAGGGAAATAGGGATAGACAGCACATTCGTGCCCGTGAGACCAAGCCTCCATCCCGCAGCGATGCTTCCCGACACGTTGTCAGGCACACAGACTGTGAGACGGGAGGGGAGGCTCATGGCAGGACTGGGGGTGCGCTTCGACACCGAAGAGATTGTGGCACTGCAGATAAACGGTTCGCTTACGCCCTCCGGCTCACCTCTGACGACCGAACTCACGCTGCGGCTTGGCAAGCGCATAATGGGCCGTGCCGACTTTATCTACGACCCGATAAAGGCGGGACGCATGCGGCTGTCGTACATCTTCCGCCACGACGACCTCAACCTATATTATAAAGGTGACCGCGATTTCAACATAACATACAACAGACACTCGGCTATACTGTCGCCTTTCAATTTCAACATACGCAACTTCAGTCTCGACATCGGCATGCGGTGGGATTATTACGACTACACCACCATGCTGTCGAACGTCGAGAACGAGCAGGTGGAAACCGTGGTGGACGGAGGTCATTTCATATCTTATTATGCTGGAGTGAGATATAATTCCGAGAACAAATGGCATTTCCCCACACGCGGCTCACGCTTCAACGCCACCTACAGCTACAACACCGACAACTTCGTGGGTTACGGCGGCTCGCGCGGATACAGCATACTGGGCGCGTCATGGCGCACGGCTCTGCCTCTTACGAGACGCTTCACACTGCAGCCGATGCTGTACGGACGCATGCTCTTCGGAGGCACCATACCGCTTTGCAGTGCCAACATCATAGGCGGAGACAGATTCGGCAGTTATGTGGAACAGCAGATGCCGTTTGCCGGAATGGGGCATGCCGAGCATATAGACAACCAGTTCGTGGCGATGCAGCTGTCCGCATACCAACGCATAGCCACCAATAACTATGTGCTGTTAAAGCTTGCCGCGGCGTGCATATCGCACAAACCGGCAGACCTGTTGCGCGAGCCTCTCACGGCGGGATGCCAGCTTGCCTATTATTACAACAGCATGTTCGGACCGCTCGGAGGCTCTCTGGGATGGTCCAACCGCACGCGAGGCGTTTATTTCTACATCAATCTGGGATTCGGATTCTGATGTGCCGCCGCCTTTTCTGGTGTCGGGAGCGCTCCTCCCGAGGGAATATGACATAATCGGAAAGTAGTCAAAATAAGTAAAAAAAGCGCATATGCTCGCTTATTTGGAATTTTTTGTCTATTTTTGCATGTTTGAAATAGAGAACGAAGTTAAAAATCAGAAACATACAAGATATGAAAAAGAAAATCCAGTTCAGTCTCTTATACCGGGACATGTGGCAGTCTTCCGGGAAGTTCCAGCCGCGTAAAGACCAGTTGGAGCGCATAGCTCCGGTAATCATCGATATGGGATGCTTTGCCCGTGTCGAGACAAACGGCGGTGCCTTCGAGCAGGTCAATCTTCTCGCAGGCGAGAATCCGAATGATGCAGTGAGGGCTTTCTGCAAGCCGTTCAATGAGGTCGGCATCAAGACTCACATGCTCGACCGCGGTCTGAACGCGCTTCGCATGTACACAGTACCTGACGATGTGCGCCAGCTTATGTATAAGGTGAAGCACGCGCAGGGTGTGGATATCACCCGCATATTCTGCGGACTGAACGACGTGAGAAACATTATCCCGAGCATCAAATGGGCAGCAGAGGCAGGCATGACGCCGCAGGCTACTCTCTGTATCACCAATTCTCCGGTTCACACTGTTGAATACTATTGCGACATAGCCGACAAGGTGATTGCCGCCGGAGCAAAGGAAGTGTGCCTGAAGGATATGGCTGGAATAGGACAGCCGGCGATGCTGGGACAGCTTACGAAGGCTATCAAGGACAAGCATCCTGATATCATCATCGAGTATCACGGCCATTCCGGACCGGGACTTTCAATGGCTTCCATCCTTGAAGTGTGCAAGAACGGTGCCGACATCATCGATACCGCTATGGAGCCGCTGTCATGGGGTAAGGTTCATCCGGACATCATCTCAGTCCAGAGCATGCTGAAGAACGAGGGATTCGACGTTCCTGAAATCAACATGAACGCTTACATGAAGGCCCGCTCGCTCACTCAGGAGTTCATAGACGAATGGCTCGGCTATTTCATCAACCCGCAGAACAAGGTCATGTCTTCACTTCTGCTCGGATGCGGACTGCCCGGCGGAATGATGGGAAGCATGATGGCGGATCTTGGAGGAATACGTTCCACCATCAACAACATACGTAAGAAGAAGGGCGAGGAGGAACTCTCTATGGACGATATGCTCGTCAAACTGTTCGATGAGGTGGCTTATGTATGGCCGCGCGTGGGATATCCGCCACTCGTGACACCGTTCTCACAGTATGTGAAGAACATCGCTCTCATGAACCTTCTTACTCTCGAGCAGGGCAAGGGACGCTTTGTCATGATGGACGACGCAATGTGGGGCATGATTCTCGGTAAGAGCGGAAAGATTCCCGGAACCATTGATCCGGAGCTGGTTGAGCTTGCCAAGGCGCAGGGACGTGAGTTTACGGACGCCGACCCGCACACGCTCATTCCTAACAACCTTGACGAATTCAAGAAGGAAATGGACGAGAACGGATGGGAATACGGCAAGGACGACGAGGAACTGTTCGAGCTTGCGATGCATCCGGAGCAGTACCGCAACTACAAGAGCGGTCAGGCTAAGAAGAATTTCCTTGCAGACCTGCAGAAGGCAAAGGACGCCAAGCTCGGCAGCCAGCTCACTCCGGAGCAGCTCTCGGCATTCAAGCATGCGAAGGCTGACGCCGTTGTGGCTCCTGTGAGAGGACAGGTGTTCTGGGAGTTCAACGGAGAAGGCGAGTGCGCACCGTCCGTAGAGCCTTACATAGGAAAGGAATATAAGGAGGGAGACGTGTTCTGCTACATCCAGGCTCCGTGGGGCGAATTCGTCGAAGTGCCTGCCGCTATGGGCGGAAAACTTGTGGAGATAGGCGCGAAACAGGGCTCGAAGATAAACAAGGGCGACGTGGTTGCCTATATCGAGCGTGCTCACGAGTAAAACATGTTTCATGGATTGGAAAACCATAATAGACAAGTATTATCCCCGTGAAGGCAGACTCAGGGAAATACTTTTAACACATAGTCAATCTGTAACGCATCGTGCGTTACAGATTGTTTCTTTACATCCGGAGCTGAAGCTCGACCGCGACTTCATTGCCGAGGCGGCAATGCTGCACGACATAGGCATAATACGCTGTGACGCGCCTGACATCTGCTGCTTCGGAGACGAGCCTTACATCCGTCACGGCATTCTCGGGGCAGCGATGCTCCGTGCGGAAGGCTTTCCGAGACACGCGAGGGTGTGCGAGCGTCACACCGGAGCGGGACTGTCGTCAGAGGAGATATGCGCGCGCAACCTGCCTCTTCCGCACACCGATTTCCTTCCCGAAACACTTGAGGAACAGGTGATATGCTATGCCGACAAGTTCTATTCCAAGTCGCATCTTGAGCGAGAGAAGACGATAGCACAGGCAGAGAAAAGCATCTCCGCATTCGGAGAGACAGGACTGGCACGTTTCCGACGTTGGGTGGAAATGTTCGAATAACGTTAAAATAACGAAATAACACGCATGTTCTTTATATATTACGTAACTTTGCAGGTTGAATGAGGACAAAGTCAATCATAGCCCTTCTGCTTTTTGCCATCATGTTTGTGATGGCAGATACGAATATACCAATCTTTCAGAACAGGAAGGAAAAGGCTCCGGTGGTAAGCGATTCGGTGATGCAAAGCGATTCTGTCATGCGTGATTCGTTGGGCAATGTCGTTGTGGATACCACCAGAATGGACTCGCTCGAACTTGCCATCTATCATCACAACAAGGCAATCGATGACTCGATAAGGCTCGACTCGCTCAACAGGCAGAAGTCTGAGGGCATCAACTCGCCCGTGCAGTACAGTGCCGATGATTCGCTTGTGTATGACGCTACGTCCAAAACGGCTTATCTGTACGGACAATCCAATGTCAAATACGAGAACATGGACCTCGCCAGCGAGAAGATTTACATGAACCTCGACAGCAGTCTTGTGCATGCCACAGGTGTGCGCGATACGACTGATACGACCGGACTTAAACTCACGGGAACGCCGGTCTTCACCATGGGAGCGGATTCTTACGAGAGCGACACGATTGCTTTCAACTTCAAGACGAAGAAAGGTCTTATAAGCAACGTGTACACTGAACAGCAGGACGGATTCCTTCGCAGCGAGCTGTCGAAGCGCAGTGCCAACGGTGATGTGTATCTTCAGCACGGCCGTTACACGACTTGCGATGCCCCGCATCCTGATTTCTACATCGCGTTGTCGCGTGCCAAGGTGCGTCCGGGGAAGGATGTGACGTTCGGACCAGCCTATCTTGTGGTGGCAGACGTACCGCTTCCGCTTGCCATACCTTACGGTTTCTTTCCTTTCACCAAGAGTTATTCGAGCGGATTCATCATGCCTACGTACGGAGATGAGAGCGACCGGGGATTCTATCTGCGCGATGGCGGCTACTATTTTGCCATGGGCGACAAGTGGGACCTTAAACTTCTGGGAGAGATTTACACCAAAGGCTCATGGGGAGTCTCTGCCGCGAGCAACTACAACAACCGCTACAAGTACAGCGGAAGCTTCTTTTTCAGCTATCAGGACACCCGTACGGGAGAAAAAGGAATGCCGGACTACGGGCGGCAGGAGAGTTTCAAGATACAGTGGAACCACCGTCAGGACGCCAAGTCGAACCCTTTCAGCTCGCTCTCCGCGAGTGTCAACTTCGCAACATCGAGCTATGAGCGCAACAATCTCAGCAGTCTTTACAATCCGCAGACGCTCACACAGTCTACCAGAACGTCGTCGGTGAGCTGGAGCACAACGTTCTCAAGCATCGGACTTTCTTTAAGTTCCACAGCCAACCTGTCGCAGAACATGGTAGACTCGACTATAGCCGTGACGCTGCCCGACCTGAACATATCGCTCAGCCGGTTCTATCCGTTCAAGCGCAAGAACGCTGTGGGCAAGGAACGATGGTATGAGAAGATATCGATGAGCTACACCGGACAGCTCTCCAACTCCATTAATACGAAGGAAGACATGATAATGAAGTCGAACCTTATAAAGGACTGGCGCAACGGCTTCAACCATTCAATACCCATCAGCGGCAATTTCACGCTGTTCAATTATCTCAATGTCACTCCGTCGTTCAGCTTCACCGACCGCATGTACACCAACAAGATAATGCGCTCATGGGACATGGAGCGACAGACAGAGGTGGCAGATACCACATACGGATTCTATAATGTGTATAACTGGAATCTCAGTGTCGGACTGTCAACGAAGCTTTACGGTTTCTGGGTTCCTAACCGCAAGATATTCGGAGACAAGATTCAGGCTATACGCCACGTCATCACTCCGTCGGTAAGTTTCAGTTATGCGCCGGACTTCGGAGCCTCGCGCTACGGTTATTGGGAAACCTATCAGAAGACCGATGCGGACGGAAATGTGTCGCTTGTGGAGTATTCACCGTTCAGCAACGGGCTCTACGGTGTGCCGGGAAAGGGTAAGACGGGAAGCGTCACGTTTGATGTCTCCAACAACATAGAGATGAAAATAAAGTCGGACAAGGACTCCACCGGCATGAAGAAGATAAGCATCATCGACGAGCTTGGCGCAAACCTGCGCTACAATATGGCGGCGAAGGTGCAGCCGTGGAGCGACCTTACCATGCGCATAAGGCTCAAATGGTGGAAAAACTACACCTTCAACATGACCGCCGTATTCGCCACATACGCCTATGAGCTCGACGCCAACGGCAGACCGTATGTTGGAAACCATACGGAGTGGAGCAAGGGACGGTTCGGCCGTTTCCGCGGAACGTCACAGAACATATCGTTCACCCTCACACCGGAAAAGCTTAAGAAGTGGTTCGGCGGAGGCGATGACGAAGGTGACGAACAGGACGAGGAGAAAGAAGGAATAGACACCGACATTGAGAGCAACGTCGATGACGACATGATAGAAGGGCAGCGCGGGGCTAAAAAGAAGTCGGGCGGCGGCAAGGCACTTACCGATGAGGACGGCTACATGAAGTTCTCCATGCCATGGTCGCTCACCTTCGGCTATGGTATAACAATGAGCGAGAACACAGCCGGAAAGTTCAACACCAAGAGCATGCGCTACCCTTACAAGTTCACGCAGACGCTCAACTGCAGCGGCAACATACGCATCAGCGACGGATGGAACATCAGTTTCTCCAGCGGTTACGACTTCGAGCGCAAGGACATATCAATGACAACGGCGTCGCTCCAGCGCGACCTCCACTGCTTCAACATGAGCTGTTCGGTGGTTCTTGCGCCTTACACGAGCTACAACTTCACGTTCCGCTGCAACGCCGCGACGCTCACCGACGCGCTCAAATACGACAAGCGCAGCGGTTACAGCAACGCTGTGCAGTGGTATTAAGCCTCTGCCAGTGTATTACATAAATCGAAAAGCCCCACCTGAAGAGGTGAGGCTTTATTGTTATGAGGCTGGGGCTTATGGCTGCTGTTGTCTGTCTGCGACGGCGGTATGGTTCTGTTTGACCACTGCCTCGAGGTCGGGAGCCTCGCCTACAATCCACACTATGTCGTCGGGACGGAATCTGTAGGATGCGTTCACAGCCGAAAGATTCTCCTTTCCTTCCTCTATTCCTACCACCATGCAGTTGTATTTGTCTCTTATGCCACTCTCTCCGAGCGTTCTGCCGCTGAATCTTCCGTTCTTGTCTATCACAATCTGCCTGAGGTGCATCTCCCTTTTTTCCACGTCAGGGTCAGCCTCCGCCACGTTGCCGCTCACCGCTTTGCTGAACGCGGTGAGCTGTTCGTCGCTTCCAATCACCTGCAGCCGGTCGCCGGGAAACACCTTGTCGTCTCCTCCCGGGATGTTTATGCGTCTGTGTCCGCGCAGGATGCTGCTCACGTGCACACCGTAAAGGTTGCTCAGTCCGAGCTCGCGCAGCGATTTGCCAGCCCATGCCGTGTCGGCTGGCACGTCGATGTCGCTTATGTGCACGTCCCTGTCGAGCAGCCTTCCCTCATACAGCGGCTTTCTCATTCCGAGCACCTGTGCCTCTATCTCGCGCGACCTGAGATTCTGCACGAACATCTTCTCCATCCTTATGCTCCGCTTCTTCAGCCTTCTCGACACCACCATGAGCATCACCATTGCCGTTGCCAGGCTTATCATCAGGGCGTTGGTGAAGCGCGACAGATAGTTGCATATATAGAAAAGGAAGGCTATCGCTATGACGGCTCTCACGAGAATGGTGAATATGAGGGGGAATCTGTTCATGCGGTTCTCATGCCACAGAGCCACGAACTCCTTGCTGTGGTTCTTCTTCATTATCATAGCCCTGAGGAAAGGCGATATGACGAACACCGTCAGCAAGCCGCAGATGCCGTTCGCCCACCAGTGCATGCCGGGCATGACCTTTCTTATGAACGGCAGGAAAAACGTGAACATAAGCACTATGCACGCCGTGGACAGGATGGAATAGACAAGTGTGTTGAATGCCATCTGCGTGATGAGTCTCTTCCATTTGCTCTCCTGTGCTGGCGCGTTGTTCATGGATATGTTGTTGAGAGTGTTTATCAGGTTTTCAGGCAGATGGCGTTCCACGTAGCCATAGCACGGCACCGACAGCTTTATCATGTAAGGAGTGAGGAACGTGGTTATGACCGACACCGCCACAACCACAGGATACAGAAAGTGTCCTGTCACTCCGAGCGAGAGTCCAAGAGAGGCTATGATGAACGAGAACTCGCCTATCTGCGCCATGGAGAATCCGCAACGCATAGCCGACTTGAGCGACTGTCCGCCGAGCATGAACCCGAGTGTGCCGAAGACAGCCTGTCCAACGAGTATAGTTATGACAAGCACCACTATCGGGAGGGCATACTCCACGAGTATCGCGGGGTCGACAAGCATGCCCACCGACACGAAGAATATCGCGCCGAAGAGATCCTTCACCGGTGAGACAAGCCGCTCTATCTTGTCCGCCTCGATGGTCTCCGATATGATGGAACCCATCACGAACGCTCCGAAAGCGCTGCTGAAGCCCACCTTTGTGGACAGCACAGCCATCAGGCAGCACAGCCCGAGCGACACGATGAGGAGCGTCTCGTCGTTGACGAGCCTGCGCACCGACCTCAGGAACAGCGGCACCAAGGCTATGCCAACCACAAACCAGAGGATGAGGAAGAACACTATCTTGGCTATGCTGCCCACCATCTGTTCTCCGTCGGCGCCGCTCCCTACGGCTATAGCCGACAGCATCACCATCATGACAATAGCCAGTATGTCCTCGAGAATGAGCACGCTCATCACCGAACCGGTGAATTTCTGCTGCCTTAGACCCATGTCGTTGAATGCCTTATATATTATTGTGGTGGAGCTCATTGCCAGCATTCCGCCGAGGAAGATGCAGTCCATGCGTTTCCATCCGAACGAGTGTCCCACGATGATGCCCAGCGTCATCATGCAGAAGATAATGGTGCACGTGGAGATGACGGGCGACGCGCCCATCTTCATTATCTTCTTGAACGAGAAGTCGAGCCCGAGCGAGAAGAGCAGGAACATCACTCCGATGTCCGCCCACGTGCCTACGCTCGAGCTGTCGATGACCGACATGGTGTACGGCATGTGCGGACTGACGATGAATCCCGCCACCACATAGCCGAGCACGAGCGGCTGTCTGAGTTTCTTGAACAGTATTGTGACCGCGCCTGCCACTATAAGTATCAGCGCGAGGTCGGATATGAAATTAGGTGTCTCTGCCATTGTTGTTCCCTGATAAGTGTCTGTATATGCACCGGCGCATGGACAGTCGTAGCGGATGTCCATGCGCCGTGCCTTGTGTCTATCATGCAGTGGCTCAGTCGTTATACTGTGCCGTGAGCTCGCATATCCTCACTATCACCTGCATGGCTTTCTCCATCACCTGTATGCTCACAAACTCATACGGACCGTGGAAGTTCACTCCGCCTGCGAAGATGTTGGGGCAGGGCAGTCCCTTGAACGACAGCTGCGCGCCGTCGGTGCCTCCGCGTATCGGCTCCACCTTTGGCGGCACACCGCAGTCCTGCATGGCTTTCAGCACGATGTCTATGACATGCATGTTGGGGTCTATCTTCTCCTTCATGTTGTAGTACTGGTCCTTCAGCTCTGCCGTCACCGTTCCGTTGCCGTACTTGTCGTTCATGCGCCTCACGCAGTCCTCGATGAAGTCCTTGCGGTCCTCAAAACGCTCGCGGTCGTGGTCGCGTATGATGTAATGGAGCGTAGCGTTCTCTATGTTTGCCTGTATGCCCAGAAGGTGGTAGAAGCCCTCATAAGCCTCTGTGGTCTCAGGAGTCTCGTCCTCCGGCAGCATCGTCGCGAACTCCGCCGCCAGCCTGTTGGCGTTCACCATCTTGTCCTTCGCATAGCCCGGGTGCACGCTTATGCCCTTTATGTGTATCTTAGCCGACGCGGCGTTGAAGTTCTCATACTCCAGGTTTCCGAGGTCTCCGCCGTCCATGGTGTATGCCCATTCGCATCCGAATTTCTCCACATCGAAGTGGTGGGCGCCCATTCCGATTTCCTCATCAGGGTTGAATCCCACACGGATGTCACCGTGCTCTATCTCGTCATGGTCGCGCAGCCAGCACATGGCTTGCACTATCTCGGCTATTCCCGCCTTGTCGTCAGCCCCCAGCAGGGTGTAGCCGTCGGTCACGATGATGTCCTCGCCCTTATGCTGAAGCAGTTCCGGGAATTTAGCCGGTGAGGAAATGATGCCTTCAGACAGCACAATGTCGCCTCCGTCGTAGTTTCTTATGATGCGCGGATTGACGTTCTTGCCGCTGCAGTCGGGGCTTGTGTCATAGTGGGAGATGAATCCTATTGTCGGTATATTTTTCTTGGAGTTCGACTTCAGAGTAGCGTAGATGTAGCCCTTCTCGTCCATCTCCACATCGCTGAAGCCTTCGTCCTCGAGTTCTTTTTTGAGATATTCGGCAAAAACAAGCTGTTTTGACGTACTTGGCACGCTGTCCGATTCTTCGCTCGACTGCGTGTCGAATCTGGTGTAGTTTAAAAATCGTTCGGTAATGTCCATTTTGTGTTATTGTCTAAAATATGTTTTTTCTTTATATAATGTAAGTTGTAGTCATGCGGTATGGGATAAGGTGGAACTCCGTTTATCCTCCATTCTGTCGCACATTCCTGTCTTTATCTTTCTTTTTGATTGTCCGGTGTGCGTGTTCAGCCTCTGTACGGGCATGCCGTACAAAGTGTGTTTGTATTTGCAAACTTACAAATTATCGTTGTAAAAAACGAAAAAAATGACGAAAAATAACGGTTGCCGGCTTCTCTTTGTCAGTATGTCGGGATGCGGCGGAAGTGCGTTTCCTGCATGTGGCAGGGCATGTCGCTTGTGAAGATGCGGATGCATAAATCGTGCCTTATTCTCCGGTGTAAACAATTATTAACGAAAACTCCGGTGCGGTTTAACACTTTCCGCATCCTTCCGGCATGTCGCAGCAGGTGTGAGTGCCCTGTTTTCTACCCCCATTCATGCCCTCCTGAACTGCCTGAACATGGTCTATGCATGGTTTTTAATGCTTGGAAAATTGCTGTTTCAGCCTTTTCAGCGTTGCCGGAAAGGCTTTTTGGAGATGTGATAAAGCCTCTTCTGTCATGCGGAAGAGCCCGTCCGGCACTACAGAACGGGCTCTTTCGCGAGACTGTTTCAGCCCCGGTGTGGCTCGTTTTTGTGTTTTCCGCTGATTGTCAGTGTGTTGCGCGACAGGTTGGAAAAATGCTTTTTTCGCGCCGCAATGCACCCGTGAGAAAACTTCAGGGTGTATCTGACGCTTTGGCAGGGTTGTTTTTTAACATTTGGCGGTGCCCGGTCTGCCCACTGTCCGTTTGCGCCGTCATTGTCAGGCGGTCACTCCGAAGTGCTCGAGAGCCTTTGCTATGCCGTCGTTGTCGATGTGGTCGGTGACGTAGTCAGCCACATCCTTCACGTTGTCGAGGGCGTTGCCCATGGCTATGCCCGTGCCGGCGCGTTTTATTATGGGTATGTCGTTGCCCCCGTCTCCGAAAGCCATCGTCTCCTCTATGCCTATGCCGGCAGCCTCCGCCACAGCCTCCAGTCCGCGGCTCTTGTCGGCAAGGCGTGACGTTATGTCGCAGAAGGCGGGATACCATCGTGTTGAGGCGCAGTCAGGGAGCTGATGCATGAGCGCGTCTTCCTGCTCGCGGGTGATGAACGGTGTTATCTGCAACACCGGACGTTGCAGTATTTCGTCGAGCGGCATAGCCATGTCGTCATATCTTATGTTAAGAATGTCGTACAGCACATGGTCTGTGTCGGGTGTCTTGTTGAGCATTGCCGTGCCCTCGTTGCACATCACCACGCACCCGGTGCGCTCGTTTCTTACAAACTCCAGCAGTCTGTCCGTGTCAGGGCGGGCTATAGGTGTGAGCCTTACAGTCCTGTCGCCGATGGTGCAGCATGCTCCGTTGGTGGTGATATATCCGTCTATAAGGTGTCTTATCGCTCCGAGGTTGTTGATGAACGGCATAGGCCGTCCGGTGGAGATGAATATCTTTATGCCTTTCTCTCTGGCGCGTGTGAGAGCCTTCACCGTTGACTGCGGTATGGCGTGTGTGGTGAAGCTCACGAGTGTTCCGTCTATATCGAAAAACAGTGCTTTTATCATGACTCTGTGAAATGTTGTTTACCTTTAAGCTGATGCAAAATTACTCATTTTCCGTATCATGCCCTACAGCGGCGCGTTATTTTTTGTTAGAGTGCCGATGGCAGGTTTTCAGCTATTTTGCGTAAATCTGTATAAGGAATATACCTCTTTGAAATCAAGAGAGTTAGAAGATTTATCTCGTTTTAGGGTAATGAGTTAGCAACCGTTCTAATTTCCGTAGTCTGCATCGCTTTGCTTGTTTGAGTAACTCTTACAGACGCAAAAGTACAAAAATTGGATATACTACAATAACATTTTAAGCACAAGATTCGTTATTGCAGGGAAAATTTAGTTTCTTTGTACTATAAAATCCGTCTGCTTATGGAAAAAGAGATTATAGAAACTTACGCATTCAACCCTGAAGATTATTATGATGGGCGTAGAAAGTCGGACGGCAAGACCTTCCGTGATGAGGTAAAAGTATTTGAGCGTGATTTCCATCAGCGACATAGCGGTGACTATGCCTTGAATTTATATGCCAATTCCGCCACCATGCGCTTGCTCGAAAAATCGTGCGGCGCGGCTTCTTTCCTAAGTTACGGCATGGACTTAACCCAAGGAGGTGCTTTCGATGTGGAGCAAGACCCACAAATCAATCACGCCATGGAAGAATATAGTCGGCACATCTTCGTTTATGGTATCGATTCTGCTTATATGGAGAGACCGGATGGAAGTGTCGTTATTGATGAAGAAGCGGGTATCTTCCCATTGACCTTACTAATAGACAATTCTATGCACAATGGGACAGTGCGACTTGCTACACCGACATCGGATGATGAGCAAGAGGAAGAAAATGTCTTGATTGATTCACCTAAATTTGAATATGCGTGATGGAACAAAAAGAAAAACAAAAGTGGCATTTAGTACGCAATAATAACGGAGAATGGATTTGTAGCGATCAGGTGGTGTATCTTGATGATTTCTCTACTATGATATACCATTTGCGGGCTAAAAAACATGGCTTGCCTCTATCACCTCAAACCGATTATGAAGGTGAAATATGGTATTACAGACATGAAGTTGAAGCCATAGAAGCTGTGATGAAAGCAGAGCAGCAAGAAATGAAACCCCGAAAATTGAAAACAACTCCAGTCAAGCGGGAAATCAGCGAAAAAGAAATAAACGATATAACAATGAATATGCTCAAACCTAATGCCAACGGCTGTTTTGATGCCTTAGATGAAGAATGCCGCTTGTGGCAAGAATTAGAAAATAATCCTCCCCAATGTTGGAAGAACATTTTGGAAGACAAGGCACTTTATGTGGAAATCCGTAAAGACAACTACGTCAATGTTTATTATTATGGTGGTAATGTAGCCTTACTTCGTTGGACAGGTGGGAAGATTACGGCTGAAACACATCGGAAGTATTTAGGGAAACCCGATGAAACTGACCTATATCAATATTGTACGGAAATACTTCACAGTAAGGAGGGTTTAGACCTCATCAAAGAAAATATCCGTGAAGAATACCATAAGCTTTCCAAAAGAGAAAAGACGGATGAGCAAAATAGAGTATATACATCTAATGAGAAGTGGGTTCAAGGAGAACTGAAATTACGTTTTCCAAAACGCTACATTGATTCGGAATTCGCCTATCGGATTCGGAAAAACAATCTTATCCGATTTGACTTGGTGGAGCTGAAAGGAAATGAATTGAGGTTCATCGAGATAAAGCTAATCACTGATTCCCGTTTGAGAAGCAATGACAAGAAACCTGAAATCATTAATCAGATGACGAAATACAGCCATTTCATCCGTGAACATACGGAAGTATTGAAGGATTATTATACCAAGTTGTTACGGATTAAGAAACGGATTGGTTTATGGAATGGAGAGACCGAAATAGAACACATAGCTCTAAAGCCTATATTATTGATTGTAAATACTTACAAAGGCATACTTTCTAAAGGAAGGGGAAATCGCAAAAACTCCATAGAGGAGCTGAAAGAGAATACAATGTTTGAAACCATTATCGTAAGTTATCCGGACTTATGCAGATAACCATTCATCGTGCCACGCAAATAGGCGGACAGATTACCCGCATATCGACAGCCCACGCAAGCATCATCATTGATTTAGGGCATAATTTGCCCAATCGTGCAGAAGATGAAGATGTCTATGACAACGACCGTGCGATAGCTAGAATCACGGAAGGCTGTTCCGCCATATTGTACACGCATTATCATGGCGACCACATCGGATTATTTCATCACGTTCCGGACAGTGTTCCTCAATATATCGGCGAAGTGGCCAAGCAAGTAATTTGTAGGAAATACAAACAATTATGTTTCTTGCCAAGCGAATCAGACCAATGCAAGTATCAACGTGCCTTAAAGACTGCTTCTAGAATGCACACGTTTCACGAAAAACAGCCATTGCGTTTCGGGGACATCTTGGTCACTCCTTATTTCGTTAGCCATTCTGCCTATGATGCCTATATGTTTCTGATAGAAGCGGAGGGGAAGCGCATCCTCCATACGGGCGATTTCCGTGGACATGGCTATCTGAGCAAAGGGTTGCTTCCTACAATTCAAAAGTATATCGGTCAAGTAGATTTGTTAATCATAGAGGGAACCATGCTTGCCCGAAAGGATGAAACCATTCTGACCGAAACAGCATTGTCGCAAAAAGCCACCGAACTAATGAAGAAGCATAAGTATGTGTTTGTTCATTGTTCGTCGACAGACATGGAACGGTTGGCAAGTTTCAAGAATGCCACCCGGAACATGTTTCCCCAACGTCCTTTATTGGCGGATGATTACCAAAAGGACATTCTTGACATCTTCTCTGCAACGGCAGGAGAAAAGCGATCTTCGATGGGAAGAAGCTCTTCGTGCTTCAAATTCGGTACCATATACACTTATAGAGATTGGAACATTAAATTGAAAGAATGGATGGCAGAAAATGGCTTCACGATGTTTGTACGGGCAAGTGATAAATTCCACATACTCTTATATCGGATTCTTCCGATACTGCCCATAGAAGAGAAACCATTACTCATCTATTCCATGTGGGAGGGCTACATCAACCGTGATGATACAAGGAATGAAGAATATATAAAGTTGCAAGAACGCTTCACGGATGTGATACAACTTCATACCAGCGGACATGCAACAATAGACGCATTACGCAACGTCTGCATATCAACCAATCCCCGATTCGCTATTCTCCCCATTCACAGGGATAAAGGAACTAATTTCTCTTCTATTGACATACCTCCTCTACTGCAAGAGAGAATCGTAACTACAAGTCGTAAGTTGAATAACGATTTAGACATCGAATTTATTTGAGCGTAGAGCTGATTAGTTTTGGTCTGCCCAAAACCGCTTGCTATCCTCCCGTTGGTCAATTTCCTATTTTTTAGAGATTGTCATTGAATGTCTGTTCAATGAATTTATGAGGGTTGTTTTATGTTCCATGAGATACAGTTGAGCCCCCCTCCATGACTGATTATATTTGAGATATCAACTGGTTCGATGCGACTTTGATACTCTGGAAATGCCGCCTCAATTTGCTGTAAAGCCTGTTCATCTTCCTTTATATTGAACACAGGTACTATGATAACATTCTTTGTCTGAAGAAAATTGATGTATGCCCAGGAATGTTCTCTGTTCCGTGGGCGAGTGGAGTATTTCATGACTATGACATCAAAGTTCCGTTCCAACTCTTTGAGAAACTTGTTTGCAAAGTAGCGGGACATTTCGTAAGCAGTCAGTAAGACTGTATTTCCGTTAACCCAACGGACAATGCCATCTGCATGACCGTATGTTTCTGATTTATCCCATGGCAGAAAGACAATGCTACATTCAAACAATTGTTCAAGCATGGCAATAACCTTGTTACGCGGGATATTTTTGTTCTCACAAAACACCTTTTCAGTCATTATCACTTTGTCGGGGCACTTGATAATGTTACCGCCATCTATTATCAAATTTGTTTTGACGGTCGGAGTGTTCAGGTCATGCAAAGTGGCAGTTGGGTCGGTTATATACCTCCTGTCTTTCTCGTTCTGCAAATAGTCAGGAGCATAAGCGTATTGTACAAATTTGGTTTCATTGACTTGTATGGGCATATAGTCCCTGCACCAATAATCTTTGGTATGGCGCAGGAAGCCATATTTAACCCCATGCTTGTCCAATAACTTGCAGATATTATTTATGGGCACAGGAAAGTCCTTCAATGCCCATTCCGAGAAATACACGGCATCAGTCAGTCGGTCGGTAACCATATATCATCATTGAGTTTAAATCGCCATTGCCGTTTGTCACTTGTTTTCTCGCCATCTTTAACAACATATGTCCTTAGCCTTGCGCATTGCAAAAGCTGTTTCTGTGAGCAGTACTCATCGTCAACCCATACGATACTAGGCTTACCGTTTAGCGAGAAGCCGTTAAGATAATATTTCAAATATAGAACTCGTTCATCACGAAACATTCCTTTAGAAGTCAGGCGGAGAAACTCTTTTTGCTCAACATCATATATCGAATATTCACGAATCAGTGCAGAAGCCCTGTATTCCTGTTCTTCATTCTCAAAAGTGATGTCATATCCAGAGCTGTGCATGTAAATCGACATAAGCGGCAAATAAGGTTCCTCGTAAGGTCCTCCTATTTCTTCTTTTGTATGATTCCTGTGATACATGATTGGGTCTTTGATTGCATCCGGTTTGTTGCTCTCGTCATGATAGTAAAATTCAACGGTACGAATATATACTCTGTACGCATCGTTTACCTTAATATAGCCTCCATAGATGAAATGAGAAGCCAACCTTCCAAATGTAGCTGTCAATTCTTCTACCGAAGAATGGCGCTTGAAGTTTGACAGATGTTCATATAACGTCATACTGCTATGAATTTAAGTTCCTCTAATAGCGATTTATATGTTTTTCTGAACTTGCTGGTTTCATTTAGAATTATGCCTGTATTTTTGATGTGCATAAGCTCATTGAAATATGCTATATCTGCTATTGCCGACTTCATCGCATCTACAGATGACCTGTAACCAGTCACTAATTTCGCTCCTGTTTGCTCTTTAAATCTTAAAGCCAAGTTTTCGTTTGCCAATGTCCGACATGAACTAAAATGAACAATCTTATTGGCAAAAAAATCTTTATTTATATCTGCTAATTCTATCAAATCAATATCACCATTTTCTCCTTCCAACGAGAGGGTATGATTCCATCCATGAGATGAGAAATAAACGATATCATATTTGTTAAATTTACGTTTGTCTTTGGTGAAGTAATCCATATAATACTGTAAATTTTCTCTTGACAAAATATGTCTGTGTACAATATTACAATTATAGAAGTTACTCAAGCAATCCAAAAGCAACTTAGTTTCAAGGTTGAACTGATTACCCTTGTGGCTGTTATATAACCATTCCGTTTCAAAACAAATTATATTATGCATAGTTTAATAAAGGTATTCATTTATTACTCGGTATCAAGATTGTTGGGAATAAGAAGCTCACGCACATCTATTTTCAAGATGTTTGCAATCCGATATAATACAGGAATAGGAGGTTGCACCTTATTAGTGGCATACAGATTGACCATGTTGAAAGTCTTGCCAAGCCTATTTGCCAATTCTGTTTGGCTAATGCCTTTAGCTTCCAATACCTCTTTTATTTGGTTCATATTTGCATTCTTTTGTCTAACGGTTACAAAGGTACAAAATTTTATTTGGTATATCGTTTGTTTCTCAAAAGAAAGTGCTAATTTTGCAAATAGAACAAGAGTTGTTTGACAGAAATAAGCCGCATTTCATAGAATTTGAAACCGTTGCCAAGTCATTACCTAATTCTACGAGGAGTGTTCGTAAATATTTCATTCTTAGCAAATTCCTATTCATCCATCAAATTTTGGTTGCAAAACTATAAATCAACGAGTTAAACCTTGACAAGCAAACCTACGCAGAGCGGCGCAAACGGAACGGTGACTGTTAAATCTGCACTTCCATCGGGTAACGGATAGGAAACCGTTCTTTTGCTTCAATCCGCTTTGAAACGGTTTTCAGCCCCTTTTCCAACTTCCGTGATTTTCTCCTAACTGCTTAATTCCCAATTTCTATTGCGTTAATCTTCCGAAATTTGGAGGTTATTCCAGAGATTTCTCTGTAACTTTGTGCCTGTCTTAAAAAACACAGCACATCATGAACGAGGAAGCACAGCTGGCGTGGAACATAATAGAGACCACCGGTACGAGTCTTTTTCTCACCGGTAGGGCAGGGACGGGCAAGACCACCTTCCTGCGCAATCTGAAGGAACATACATCGAAGTGTGCCGTCGTCGTGGCGCCCACAGGCATAGCCGCCCTCAATGCTGGCGGAGTGACGATGCACTCGTTCTTCCAGCTGCCTTTCGCCCCTTACGTGCCCGGAGCCAAGTTCGGCACGCAGGGCTCTCAGGTGCGCATGAGCAAGGAGAAGAAACGTGTGATATGCGCCATCGACCTTCTTGTGATAGACGAGATAAGCATGGTGAGGGCGGATGTGCTCGACTCCGTGGACTACGTGCTGCGCCTCTGCCGTCGCGACAAGCGTCCCTTCGGAGGTGTGCAGCTGCTGATGATAGGCGACCTCGGGCAACTTGCACCCGTGGTGAAGGACGAGGAATGGACCATCCTGCAGCAGTATTATTCCACGCCTTATTTCTTCAGCAGCAACGCTCTGGCACGTACGGAATATGCAGTGGTGGAACTGAACAAGGTGTACAGGCAGGCTGACCCGCAGTTTGTGGCTCTGCTCAACCGCGTGCGCGACAATACAGCCGACCAGAGCGTGCTCGACACTCTGAACAGCCGTTATATACCCGGATTCGATGCAGACAGCGTGGAGGGATGCATACGCCTGACAACACACAACGCCCAGGCGCAACGGGTGAACAACGCGAGGCTCGAAGCCCTGCCGGGGAAGGCTTACACCTATGACGCCGAAATAGAAGGTGTGTTCCCCGACTATATGTATCCCACTGACGAACGGCTTACGCTGAAGGAGAAGGCGCAGGTGATGTTTGTCAAAAACGACTCTTCGCCCGAGAAACGCTACTATAACGGCATGATAGGCACCGTCTGCTCGATAGGCAGCAGGGGCTTCACCGTCAGACCAAAGGACGGCGGCGCGGAGATAGAGGTGGAGCCGGAAACATGGGAGAACACTCGCTACGAGCTGGACAACGACACGAAGGAGATAAGCGAGGTGGTGAACGGGGTGTTCCGTCAGTTCCCCGTGAAGACGGCTTGGGCGATAACCATACACAAGAGTCAGGGACTTACGTTCGACCATGCCGTGATAGACGCCTCCATGTCGTTCGCTCACGGGCAGACCTACGTGGCTCTCAGCCGTTGCCGGACGCTCGAAGGACTGGTGCTCAGTGCGCCGCTCACTCGTGCCGCCATAATACGCGACGGGGCTGTGGACGGGTTTGTAAGCGACGCGCGCCGCAACATTCCCGACGCTCGGATGCTGGGCGGAATGCAGCGCAGATATTATGTGGCGATGCTCGACGGTCTGTTCGACTTCACTTCCGTCATCTCGCCGTTCTACTCCATGACACGCATCATGACTGAACACATGTCGCGCCGCTATTCGCGCACGTCTACGGAGTTCAAGGCTCGCAGCGCGCGGCTCGTGTCGGAGGTGGCTGCCGTATCAGACAAGTTCCATAAACAGTATGTCAGGATGGTCATGACAACAGACGGCTTTGCCGAAGACTCCGCGCTTGCGGAGAGAATAAGAAAGGGCGCGTCATACTTTCTCAAACGGCTGACAGAAGTTGACGGCTTCGTCAGAAAACTCGATATTGTCACTGAAAACAAAGAACTCTCGCAGCGGATTGAAGAATATATGTCCGAGCTGAAGACATCGTTGGACAGCAAACGGCACCTGCTTGGCTTTGTCGTGGAAAACGGATTTGACGCCAACAGGTATATGCGGGAGAAGACGAGGATAGGTGCGGAGGGCGCGGAGACTGAAAACCGCAAGTCTTCACGTACGGCTGAACGCCGGACAGGAAGCCGCTCCTCTGCCGGAAAGGCACCTGCCGTAAAAAGAAAGAAAGCCGCGGCTGACGTCCGGACGGCTTCTTCCACCGCGTCAGGACACCGTTCCGCCAGCGACAGGGTGCTTGAGGCTCTTGTCGCATGGCGCAGAGAAAAAGCGTTGGAGACAAAGATGCCGGCTTACTGTATAATGCACACAAAATCGCTTGAAGCCATAGCCGACACCATGCCGAAGTCGCCAGATGAGCTGGTGGGACTGTCGTCCATAGGACCTAAGAGAGCTGAGAAATACGGAAACGAGATAATCGGTATCGTCGATTCGTTTCGCGGGACTCACGCCGGCGGCAATGCCGAGGATGGGGAATAAATGTGCGGCGGTGGAGGAGCGGCGTTGTCGCACTGTATATATAGAAAGAAGTGCAGACCTCGCAAGGATAGAAGTGAAGTCTTATCCGGAAAAAAGGAATCTTATACATAAATATGCAGGCAAAGACCTGGTTTTTCAACTCTCATGAATGTTTCAAATCCGAAAGCGAGCTGAACATGTCAATCAATATCGGTCTGAAGGAAACAGGTAAAGATATAGGTGTGTAACATCTGCAATTCCATGCAGCCAGCCATTCGACGGCGACCATTGCCGTGAACGATGTCGGCATAAGCAAATAGGGGCTTTGGTGGTAGCCACTCACGGAATAATGAAAAAGACGCAGAAAACTCCTAAAAAGGAAATAGCCCACGCTGAAGCTATTATGAAACGATATTTTGAACTCAAAAAGATATAGGATATGGAACAGGTCGGAAACATGAAACTATACTCCTTGGAGGAAGTTACAGACGAGCTTATCGGTAAGAAGGGCACACCTGAGAGAGATGATTTTGACGGCAAGGTGGAAGAGGCTTTGCACGCCTACCGGATTGGAGAGGCTATAAAAAAGGCAAGGCTCAAACAGAACCTCACACAGGAAGAGTTAGGAGAGCGTATCGGTGTGCAAAAGGCTCAAATATCACGTATGGAACGAGGATACAGCATAAGTATCCCGACAATGAGCCGTGTGTTTAAGGCATTAGGCATAACAAAGGCTACGCTTGACTTGGGAATAGCAGGCAAGGTGGCTTTGTGGTAAAGGCATAAAGCCTGGAGCATAAAAGGAGGACGTTTCCGCGTCCTCCTTTTTTATTTGCATCGAGTTTTATATTTAGTGATATAATAATGATATTTTTCAATAAACAGGCTGCGTTCGGCGCAATGAGAACAAGCTCTCATTGCGCTCAATGGCACTGCTTTTCTCCAGAATGAACTTTGTCTCGTCATGGCATAGCTCAAGCAAGCTGGACTCTTCTCATCTGCATTATCGAAAACGTTCGCTTGCGCGCACCTTTTCTAGCCATGACAAGCCTGAAACAAGCTTAGTCTTGCACATCTGGCTTAACTAAAACGTTCGATAAAGCAGAATACAATCTGGCTGACAGCAGCATGAAATAAGAATGGAAGTCTGATGATTCGGGTTAAGAAATATTAGTGCAACATGTGCCGATAACATATGCGATATAAGAAAATATAAAAAAAGATAGAAAATGTTTTGATATATGAAATAATATACATATATTTGGAACGGTTAATAATCTAAAACCATCAGCCTATGAAATAAAAAAGAATTTACGGCTCATTTCTTTGGAAGTCTGCCAGGTGGCGGAATTCCATTTATCAATTAACTTTTCAGACAACCGTTTTTGTCTTGTACGGACTTAAACGAAATGTAAAACCAAAAACAGTAATCATGAATAGAGTTCTATTTTTGACAGCATGTATGTTATGCAATGTTTCAATTTTGTAGGACTCTCAAGTGAATATAATTGAAATGCCACAGCGAAATGATTCTCAAAATCAAATGTGATTAGCATGCGTCAGGAGGCATCCTGTCTCCTGACGCCTTATACTTACAACCATAATATATATAACAATGTGTAAAAAAATATTTATATTAACTTTGTTTCTGCTGCTGTTTGTTTCTTCCCGGCAAGTTTGCGGGCAGGAAAGTTTCTATGATGCCAAGGTCAGTGAATACGGACAGTTGGATGAGGCTCTTGGTGACAAATGGGATGGTATAGATTCTCTTATAGTGCATGGTCCGATGGACAGCCTTGACTTTAAGGTCATAGTCCGTTGTGCAAAGGAAGGACGGGTGAGGGTTGTAAACCTGCAATATGCGCAAATTAAAGGACACAGAATTCCTGACGAGGCTTTTTTTGATTGGGATATGTACGAAAATAAGAAGATGTATATACCGATACGCCGGGTCATCCTTCCGGATGACATTATGGAGATAGGAGCATTTTCCTTTTTAGGGTTGGCATTACAACAAATCAATATGCCTGCTTCCTTAAAGAAATTATCAGACAGCAGTTTTGAAGACACGTGGATAGAATCAATCGTAATACCAGAGGGTGTTGCTGAAATACCCGTCAATTGCTTTAACTGGTGTAGACGTTTGAAGAAAGTGGTTCTGCCGTCCACGCTCAAAACCATTGCTGATCTTGCATTTTATGCTGCAGGAGTTGATGAGATGACCCTACCCGATGGTTTGGACAGCATAGGTACGGCTTCTCTTTATGCCACCAGTTTCAGTGAGATCATAGTGCCCAACAGTGTCAGGAAAATAGGTAACGCGGCTTTTCATGGTAACGTGAACATGAAACGAATAGTGTTTCCCGCAGGGATGACATCTATCCCCAGCCGTGTCCGTTCCGGTTGCCCACATCTGGAAGAAGCTCAGATTCCAAAGACCGTTAAAGAAATAGGATTGTATGCTTTTAGTGGCTGTCACAAATTGAAGAACATCTCGCTTCCTCCAAATTTGGAAAGGGTGGGCGCGGAGGCTTTCGAGGGTTGTCAATTAGACTCACTTGTGTTCCCTGCCACGGTTAAATATCTTGGAGGCTCGGCATTTGTCTCAGGAAGTATTCAGAAAATATATTCCTTGTCACCAGAACCTCCCGTTTGCGGTCATGTACCGTCAAATCCGGAGCGTCACACGTTTTATGGCTCTATACGCCAAGACATACCCGTATATGTTCCTTACGGTTCGGCAAAGAAATACAGAAACGCCTTCGGATGGAGTTATTTTACCAATTACATTGAGACAGACCGTTTCCCGACAGGGATTGCATCTGCCCGGACAGACAATGCCGGCAGGTACAAGGTATATGGAAGAGACAGCCGGCTTGTTATAGAAGATTCAGATGTGCACCCAGTTCCTGCTATTTACTCCATACATAGGATAGACGGGCGGTTGATTGGACGCGGTTCGATCATAAAGACATACACTTCAGAGGTTTTGCCTCATGATGTTTATATTGTACGTGTGGGTGATGTCGTACGCAAAATCAAATTGTGATTTATAATTATGACGACACAACCGGGTCGTGAGATTTTGCAAATCCGGATATGTCATTATACTTTATTATTGCCGTCTGCCAAATCTTTCAGACTGGAAAAAGATAAGGTTGGATTCCTCGCCCGGGATTCAACCTTATTTTTTTTACAGTCTGAAAGTTTCAGCGGACGGCAATAAGATGAAATGGAAATATTGCCTGAATGATGACCTCCAAGTTCTTTTTATTAAACGATTGAGGTTCGGTCAGTCCGACTTTTTTGCGTCACATCACTTGAACACCTGCTTAGTGGTCTTGCCGTCCTTGCGCACTATGAATATTCCGTGTGCAGGAGTTGACACGCGCTCGCCTGTAAGTCTGAAGTATTCAGTGCGGTGGCTGGTCTCGCCGTTGTCGGTCTCGGGCTTGGCTATTCCGTCGGATGTATCGCCGTTCTTTATACTGATGTTGTCTATTATAACGTCTGTAGGCGAGCCGTTGTGGGCTATCGCGCTCCATTTAAGTTTTATTTTCTTGCAGCCGTCGGTGTTGGCTTTCAGTTTTATCTCGCGCCATTCGGGCTGGCTTCCGCTCAATCCGTTGGTGGTGAAGAGCTGTTCCCAGTCGCTGTCGTCGCGGCTCGCATACACGCGCAGTTCGTTGTCGGTACCTCCGTCCGGCACGTAATAGAGCCAGAAGCTGATGTCAATACCGGTCATGCCGTCCACGTCGATGTGCGGAGTAGACATGCTCTCCGTCTGTCCGTCGGGCGAAAAGCCGTAGAAGTCGCATTGTGCCATTCCGCGGTCTGTGTCCTGAGACACAATGGTGAGGTCTTTGTCGGTGGGGAAGTAGTACATTGATGTTTCTTCCGGAAAACTCCATGCCACGTATGTATAGTATTCGTCGTCTTGTGTTGTCTCTGTCTGCCAGCCTTTGTGGCTCATCGCTCCGTAAGCAAACGACTCGGTGAATGGCAGCGAGGCAGCCTTGCCTATGCTCACAGTGGCTGTGCTGGCAGCCTTGATAGATTCGCCTGCCGCATTGACTGCGCTTATTTCGTAAGAGACGGACATTTCTTCTTCAACATCGGGCGTATCTACATATTCCGTAGAAGCTATACCCTTTGCCACCACCTCTCTGGTGCCGTCTGAGTAGACACGCACGAGTGTGTATGTGGTGTGCTCCGGGTCGTAGTCGCCGCCGCGTCCTCCTGCTGCCGGTGCTTCCCATGTGATGCGCACACCTTCACCCTCCTGTGAGCAGGTCGCGTTTTGCGGGCTGCCGGGATAGTCGAGCCCTAAGTACACATTAGCCTCAGAGAAGCCGCCTTTGCCCTCGTTTCCCACGTATGCCATGGCGCGGAAGGTGTAAAGCTTGTCGCTCTCAAGATTGTCAAGCGTCCAGCTGTAGGTCTGTCCGGGCTTCACACCGTCTATCGTGTGTATGTCCGAATAGCTGAAGCTGCCGCTGTATTGCTGCACGTGTATGCTCAGAATGCTGCCGTCAAGAGACTCGCCCGTCTCGGCGGTGTCCGGAGCTACGGCTGTCATCTCCACCACGTTAGGATTGCCCGGCACGGCTCTGGCTGTGAACGATTTCAGATAGCCAGGTGTGATGCCGGTGTATATCTGCAGATAAGCCTGCTGGCTTTGCAGATCGTCCACATGTACGGTTATGCCGTACTCATACTGTTTGTCCGGCTCCACCGTGTTGTCAACAAACTCTATCACTTTTCCCGGTTCAGGATTCGTTATCCTGCCGAGTTCCTCATCGGACCATTCGGTGCCGGGGCGGTGGCGATGGATGGCTATATAAGATATGTAAGGAAGTTCCTGCTGCGTGTAGGTATCCCAGTCATACTCAGTCATCGTAGGTGCCTCGGCTGTGATGGTGACTGTATTCGACGTTGCGTCGTAGCTTCCATCCTGGTGGTTCACTCTCTCAGGATTGATTGTTATGCCCTGCCCGAAGGAGGGAATACTCATCGAAATGGCGACAAAGGCTGTCGCAAGAGATGTAAAATTGTTCATATAATAAGTTTTGGTTATTTTAATGCAGTTGCAAATATAAACAGATATTCTGGCAAAATGAAGTTTTAAGGCGATTATTTGTGACGTTTTGTATAATAAATAGTGATTATTGGAAATTGTTGCTAATCAGTCCGTCTTTGAGAACATGGTTGTGGTGTGAGTCTTAGTCTTCAGCTCACTTCGTTATGTGCCGTTCTTCATTTCTGAGTAAAGAACGTCCATCTCCATCTGAAGTGCCGGTAGACTTGCATTCCTCGTGACTTTTTCCATTGCTTGGACATGTATTATCACAGTGTGCAATGTCTGACGTTGTAGCTTGAGCCATTAGTTGATAAATCAGTAAAAGCGTCACATTTCTCCGTGAAATAGTTACGGTCTTTTGCATCATATATATCTATTTTTGCAACAGAAGAGGACAAGTATGAATAAGTATTATAAAATAAGCGGAAGATACTTTATCAGGACTTCCGTCGTGAGCAGAGAAGCTTTGCCTGCTTACAATACAATATCGGTACAGGCGATGAATCAGTTGCAAGACAGGAAGAACGACGGCAAGTTTACCAATGATGTGCTGTTGCATTGCGTGTGCGACATCCACATGTATGTCCGTCGGAATCCTGCGCGGCTGACAGGACCGGATTGATTATTCATACGTCATTATTTATTATTTATTTATAAAGGTATGGACAGACGTGATTTTATCAAAAGCGGACTTCTTGCAGCAACTGTAGGAGCCGTGAGCGGTACGAAAGTCATAGCGCAGGAGGCTGAAAAGCAAGCGGCGCGAGAACAGCTTGCCAAAGATATTTTGAATTATAACCCGCAGATGCAGTACCGTCCGATGGGGCGCACGGGAGTTAATGTGTCTGCGTTGGGTTTTGGGATGCTGCGCCTGCCTTTGAAGGACGGACACGTGGACTTTGACCAGACTACTCCTATGGTGCGCCGTGCCATCGAGGGAGGCGTGAACTATATAGACACGGGCCGTGTCTATCTCGGTGGAGAGAGTGAGCAGGCAGTTGGCAAAGCCCTCGCCGGAGGCTGGCGCGACCGGGTATATGTCACGTCCAAGATGCCGTGGTGGGAGATGCGGTCGGCAGACGACTTCGAGAAGTTCTTCGACCAGTCGCGCCGTACTATCGGCACGGATGTCATCGACTTCTACCACATCCACATGATAATGCACCGCGCGTGGAATGACTATGTGCTGCCTTACAGGCTTATAGAGAAGATGGAGCGGTTGAAGTCGCAGGGCAAGATTCGCTTCATGGGCTTCTCTTTCCACGACAGTCTGCAACTGTTCAAGAAAGTGGTGGAATACACTCCCGCGTGGGACTTCTGTCTCATCCAGCATAATTATTTGGATTATGAATACGAGGCGGGTGTGCTCGGTCCCAAGTATGCCGCTGCCAACGGCATGGGACTGGCGGTGATGAAGCCCGTCCGAACGGGATTCCTCGCCAGTCTTCCGCAAGTGATGCGCGACGCGCTTGCCTCCACAGGAATCCATAAGCCAGACACCGAATGGGCGTTGGACTATCTGTGGGACATTCCCGAAGTGAGCGTGGCGGTGAGCGGAATGGGTAACATAGAGGACGTGGAGGAGAATCTGAGGTACGCCTCCAAAGCCCGTCCCAACATGCTCACACCCGCCGAGCGCGAGGCGTTGGGAGCAGCCGTTTATGCCTATCGTCACGCACCGGGACACATCGACTGCACGGGCTGCTACCAGTGCATTCCATGTCCGCACAATGTCGCCATCGGTTACATCTTTGCCTATGTGTACAACAACTACATCCTGCACCGCAACAAGGAGAAGGCGATGGCTGACTACACCGTCTCGATGTCGCCCGTCCAGCGCGGTGACCCTGCATCCTCGTGTGTCGCATGTGGTGAATGCTTGGCTAAATGTCCTCAGCATCTGGATATTCCCGATTTGCTGGAGAGAGTGAAGGAGACTATGGGGAAATGACAAGACAATTCTAAGAACAAATATTAAAATAGTATGACAATCAACGAATTCAAAGATTATGTAAAGACGGGTAATGCTCTTGACACCGAAGACATACATATGTTTATGGATGAAATGAGTGATGCCGCACGTCGCATCACCTTCCGGCTGAATGCGGCTTACCACGCTCCGGCGGAAGTGCGCAAGTTACTTTCAGAACTGTTCGGTTGTGATGTGCCTTCATCGTTGCGTGTCTTTCCGCCATTCTATACGGATTTCGGAAAGAATATCACCATCGGGGAGAATGTATTCATAAATGCCTGCTGTCATTTTCAGGATCATGGAGGCGTTGTTATCGGTGACGGATGCCAGATTGGACATAACGTCGTGTTCGCTACGCTGAATCATGGTTTATCACCCGAAGAGCGCAAGCACACTTACCCTGCACCTATAGTGTTGGGCAAGAATGTGTGGGTAGGCTCCAACTCAACTATCCTGCAAGGCGTGACCATCGGTGACAATGCTGTCGTCGCAGCCGGAGCGGTAGTCAATAAAAACGTTCCGGACAATGTGGTAGTGGGTGGCGTGCCTGCAAAAATCATAAAGAAAATAACAGATGAGTAATGATTATGCAAGGCATTAAGTTGGATTGGTGTTTTAAATTAATTGCAATCAGATAAAATTTATAATATCAGTTAATATAGAACATCTTCTAAGGAAAGGAACATAAAATATAAATGTAAGAATTTAATGACAATAGTATATTGATGGAGAAATTTAATTTTGCACGGAATATATTATCCGCATTGCTCTTGCTCGGACTTATGTCATGCGGCGGGGCAGGAAGGAATGGGCATTCGTCCAAACATTCGGGTATGTGCGATAAGGAACGAATGGCTGCCGACGGCATAGTGCGCCTCTCGAAAATCGAAGTCTATCCGCAGTTCCTCGATGAATATATAGAATATGTGACCGAGGTGGGCGAAATATCCCTTCGCACAGAACCGGGCGTGCTGACCATGTATGCAGTCGGTGAGAAAGAGAATCCATGTAAGATAACCATCCTTGAAACATACGCCAGCAAGGAGGCATACGACAAACATATCGCTTCCGAGCATTTCCGAAAATACAAACAGGGGACGCTGCACATGGTCAAATCATTGGAGCTGTCTGACCAGACACCGCTCAATCCTGCAAACAGAATCAATAACTTTATGGAGTAACATTTGAAAAGATGAAAAGAATATTGTTTTTATTATTAGTGGTAACAATGACTAACGTACAAAGAATTATGGCACAGGAAAAAATTGCAGAAACAGTAGGGGACGGCAAGGCTGCTTTCCAGCGGGAAATGATATTCCCCATCGGTGAGCCGAACACCGCTTACGCCAAGTATTTCATCGGCAACAGTTATCTGGCTCCCATATCCAAGGAGCAGATACCGTTCAACAATGTCACTTTCGAGCCGGGCTGCCGCAACAACTGGCATATCCACCACTCAACGAAAGGAGGAGGGCAGATGCTGGTCTGCGTGGCGGGCAAGGGCTGGTATCAGGAGGAAGGCAAGCCTGCGGTGCAGATGCTTCCGGGCGATGTCATCCATATCCCGGCGAATGTGAAGCACTGGCACGGAGCGGCGGCGGACAGCTGGTTCGCGCATCTCGCCTTTGAGGTGCCAGGAGAAAACACGTCCAACGAATGGCTGGAGCCTGTGACTGAAGAGGAATATAACCGGTTGGGGAAATGATATCCAAAACGCCCGAGCGTCATGTCCGTACCCTTTGGCAGTATTCCGAAGGAGTGATACCCTCCTGCTTCTTGAACATCCGACTGAAGTGCTGGGGGTATTCGAAGCCGAGTCGGTCGGACACTTGGGAGATGGTTTCTCCTGCTGCCAGCCCGTTTTTGGCAAGCTGAATGACGAACTGGCGAATGTGGCTGCTTGCCGTATCGCCGGTCGTCTTCTTGATGACATCACCGAAATAGTTGGGCGACATACACAGCTTGTCGGCGCAATACTGTACGGTGGGCAGACCGAGGGTCATTTGGAGCTTATCCTCGAAATAGTTGCGGAGCAGGCGGTCGAAGCGGACGAGGATATCGGAGTTCTCTATCTTTCGGGTGACGAACTGGCGGTTGTAGAAACGTTGGCAGAAGTTGAGCGTCAGTTCGATGTAGCCTACGAGGATGGTGTTTTGAAGTTCGTCCGGTTTCCCCACAAGTTCCTCACGCATCTGGCGCATCAGGGAGGCGAGGATGTCGTGCTCCTCGTCGGTCATGTGCAGGGCTTCGTTGATGCGGTAATCGAAGAAGGAATATTCCTTGATACGTTTTTCCAGCGGGAAACCGTGCAACAGGTCTGGGTGAAAAAGTAACGCCCAGCCTGTCAGCATCACTTCCTCGCCGTTGTCCTCCTTGCCGCCTATCTGACCTGGAGCCACGCATATGACCGTACCCTTCTTGTAATCATACTTGCCGCAGCCGTATGCCAGGTCTATCTCCGCCTCATCGTGGAAGAAGATGCCGTACACGCCATAATCGTTCAGACTGTGACGCACGGGCGAAACTTCGTCATAGTTGATGACGCTGACCAACGGATGCTGTTCTTTGCATCCAACGTAGCTGGCATAGTCGTTGACATTTCGTACTTTCAGTATCTTGCTCATAGTTCTTTCTGTTAAACCGATACAAAGGCAATGCAAATGGTTACAATGAAAAACTTGTTTACAGCTTGCCGGGTGCAGCTTGCCTTATGCAAAGATAAGGCATTTTACTGACAATGGGTCATGCATGTTGCAATTTCAGTAAAAATGGTTCGGTTTGCCAGTTTATGGTTACAGCATTCCTCTTCATTTCGACGTAACTTTGCATAAGATAAAAAGAAGGATATAATGAAACGTAAAACAGAATTACCAGAGGAATTGTGTGCGGATGAGGCGGTATGCTTCATCGCAGACCGCCACCACGTCACACCGCAACAACTATTGCGCCATTTCATTTACAGAGAGTCTGCCATACTCTTGGAGGATAACGAAGTGGAGATACTGAAAGGATTGTCCGAACATATCAAAGAATATAAAATTACGAATAAAAACAACAGATAACATAATGGAACGACGCGAATTTCTGAAGAAATCTACAATGGCAGCCTTGAGTACGGCGGTAGCTGGCACGGGGTTGGTGCATGCTTTCAATCATATAAACGACAACGAATCAAAAACTGACAATATGAAGATAGTGGTACTGACGGGCAGTCCCCGTAAGAACGGCAATTCCGCTTATCTGGCGGAGCAGTTCATCAAAGGCGCTGAAGAAAAAGGACACGATGTGTTCCGCTTTGACTGCGCATTCAAGCAGGTGGAACCGTGCCGCGCCTGCAACCGTTGCGGTATGGACGGACCATGTGTTTTCAACGACGACTTTCAGGAACTACGTTCCCATTTGATAGACGCGGACATGGTGGTATTCGCCACGCCGATGTATTACTTTGGCATCTCGGCGCAGATGAAACGGGTGATAGACCGCTTCTATGCCATCAACGGACAGATAAAGGGAGTATCAAAAAAAGCCGTCTTCCTGATGACTTACGCCGATACCTCACGAAAAGAGGCGGAACCGATGCTGGTGCATTACCATACGCTGATGGATTATCTCGGTTGGACAAGCGTGGGCGAAGTGGTGGCTTCAGGAGTATGGACGGCGGGCAGCGTCAGGAATACTGATTATCCGCAGCAAGCCTACCAGTTGGGCAAGAGTTTATAACCCATTATGTTGAATAATATGAAAAAAGTAATAGGTATAATCGCCATCGCACTGACAGCAAGCCTGTCCGCGACGGCACAAACAACAGACAAAATGAACAGAATCGAAGTATGCAAGCAGAATTATCACACTCTGTTCGGCGGTGAAGCTCTGACCGGACAGGGGACAGATCCGGAAATGATGGACATTCTTCAGAAGTTCATCTTCGGTGAGGTGTTCCTAACGGGCGAATTGACGCTGAAACAACGCGAAATGATTACCTGCATCACCCTCGCCACGATGCAGACACTCCCGCAACTGAAAGCTCATGCAGGTGCGGCACTCAATGTGGGCGTCACTCCGGAGGAACTGCGCGAAGTGATGTATCTCACCGCCCCGTTCATCGGCTTCCCCAAGATGCTGAACGCCGTGGCTACGGTGAACGAGGTGTTTAAGGAACGGGGCATCTCCCTGCCGTTGGAAAAGCAAGGCACAGTGACGGAGGAAACACGCCATGAGGCAGGCAAAGCTATTCAGGACAAGCAATATCCCGGTGGTATTGCCTCGGTGATGGAGGGATTGCCCAGTGATATGGGCAAGGATGTGGAGCAGTTCCTCACAGACTATTTATTCGGTGAGATATACAGCCGTGGCGCACTCGACTTGCAGACGCGCGAGCTGTTGGGCTACTGCGTACTGACCACATTGGAAGCCGAGAGCCAGCTCCATTCGCACTATCACGGCAATATCAACGCCGGCAACTCGCCCGAAACGCTGACCGCCGCCGTCATCCAGTGCCTGCCATACATCGGCTTCCCCGCCGCTATCAAGGCACTGCGCGTCATCAAAGAGGAATATGCCAAGTGACATTTTAAAAATAATCGATTTATGAATAAGATTATATTGACTCTGGCGACGGTAATGACCATGAGCTTTGCCGCATGCGCCCAAAACAAAGGAGAAAAGATTGTGGAAACCGATAGTAAGACATTAGTCGTATACTTTTCCGCCACTGGTACAACAGAAAAAGCAGCACAATCGATTGCTGATATTACTGGCGGTACATTGTATGAGATTGTTCCGCAACAGGCCTACACCGCTGATGACCTTGACTGGAACGACAGTCAATCGCGCAGTTCTGTAGAGATGAACAATCCGCAGGCTCGTCCGGCATTGAAAGACACGAAGCTGTATGTCTCTCCCTACAATGTTATTTTCATAGGCTATCCAATCTGGTGGAACCAGGCTCCGCGAATCATAAATACATTTATCGAGAGTCATGACCTGAAAGGTAAGATGCTCGTTCCGTTTGCCACATCAGGTGGAAGCGGAATAACTGGTAGTGTAAAAGAATTAAGGAATACATATCCAGAGTTGAAATGGCATGACGGCAAGTTGTTGAACGGAGAAAATCGTGATAACATACAGAATTGGGTCAGTGACTTGATGAAAAAACGGTAAATAAGATAACGTGGATTTGGAAATCTGATGCCTGAATGGCGTATTTTGAGGAATGAATATAAAAATAAGAGGTAAATCAAGCGATTTACCTCTTTCTCCGCAGTGATCCCGTTGGGATTCAAACCCAAGACCTTCAGAACCGGAATCTGACGCTCTATTCAGCTAAGCTACGGGACCTCCTTTTTGATTGGTGCAAAATTATATAAAAAAAATGATACGCACAAATATTACCTTGTTTTTGTTCTGACAAGAATGGCGATAGTGTGGGGTTAATGGCATCTCTTAGGCTGTACTTGCGTTGATTGCTGATTTGCCGTAAGGGCACCGCTTGTATGCTTTCACTTTATTTTCACTTCTTCATCAGTCTTCCGTGCTGCTGCCACCATCTTGTTTTTCACCGATGTAGCCCGCTGAATATTCTATAAAAGGCAGAAGCCGGTCTGCCTGACAATAGCATGAATTTTTATTTAATCAGAGTATTATAATGAGGTATATGTTCTCAGCTGTTGGTAGGTAATTCGTTCTGACTGTTATTATTCTGAACAAAGGGAATAAATATTTGTTAAGACCGATGGATTTTAAATCTTTTTTGTGTTCTGTTTCTCCTTTTTGAGTATATTTGCCCCTTGCATTTTACGACTGTCTATTGTTCAGTCTGCATGATTTAGATAAAAAGTCGGCGTCCGGAAACCAAAGAACAAAGGTTCGCTTTCGCGCACCTTTTCTCGCCATGACATAGTACAAGCAAGCTTGCCTCTGTTCATTTGGCTTAACGAAAACGTTCGCTTTCGCGCACCTTTTCTCGCCATGGCATAGCTCAAGCAAGCTTGACTCTGCTCATTTGGCTTAACGAAAACGTTCTTCTTGCGTCCGCTGACAAAGTTTTTGGTAAAATATTAAAGGATAAATTTATGAAAAAGAAAAAGTACGAATGCCCAAGCTTTGTTGTTACGAATGTATCATTTTCAATCATGTCTGGCTCTGGAGGATACAATCCCTATGACGCGTATTATGCATCTACGGATTTTTCAGAGGGAGAGCCGGTTGCAAATACAAGTTTGTGGTAATGTACAAAACCATACTCCAAAAAAGGAGGAGATAAGAATGGAATCAAAAGAGAATGAATATAATCCATATGAAGAAAGACGGAAAGGAGGATGAGCAGGCTGTCGAGAAGAAGTATCGTTGGGATGAAGAGAACCGCCTCTTGGCAAGTGATGAAAATGGCTTTGTCGCCAACTATTGGTATGATGCCGATGGTGAACGTACCGTGAAATCAAGTGGCGAAGGTGAACAAATCTATGTGAATTGTCGTGCAAGCCGAGAGCAGAGCCAAGCTTGCTTGAGCTTTGCCAAGGCGCAGCCGACAATCATCTGTGATAACTCCGAGTTCTCAGGTGGCGTGACCAATACCGCCAAGTTCTCCCTCTATGTCAGCCCGTACCTTGTGGCAAGCCAGGGTGGCAAGTACACCAAACACATCTACATCGGAAGCCAACGTATCGTATCTAAACTTGGCGACCTTGCCAGCTATGGTGCCGACCCAAGACGCATACCATACGCAGGCACAGAGGCGGACGGTGTCAGTGTGGATTATCAGACGAAGTACAACCGCCAGCAACAAGCCATCAAGGACAACTATGCCGATTTCGGTGTGCCCTACAACGGTGAGGACAACAACGACTATGTAAACGGTGAAGGCTTCTGTTGTAATGATAATTCACCGGAAGCAGCAAGAGCGAAGATGTTGAAGGCACGAGCTGTTTCCAACAACTTCCACGATACCGAAGAATATGAGCGGATGCAGTTCTACTACCATCCTGATCACTTGGGTAGTTCCAGCTATATTACCAATCTTGACGGTGAGGTGGTACAGCACATTGAGTATGTTCCATTTGGAGAAGTGTTCATTGAAGAGCGCAACAATACGTGGAACACGCCTTACCTCTTCAACGCCAAGGAGTATGATGAGGAAACAGGTATGTACTACTATGGTGCGAGATACTATGAACCAAGGATTAGTCTGTGTATGAGTACGGACCCTCTCTGGGAAAAGAAAATGCAATTCTCACCTTATAACTTTGTTAGCAATAACCCACTGAATCGAATTGATCCCATAGGACTTACAGATTATAACGTTGATGGTGAAATTCGAACCATAAATGACGGACATGATAATCTTAGAATAACAGTCGGAGAAGGGGAATTTGCAAAATTACAGAAAGCATTTGCCAAAAGTGGAAATTCATATGAGCGTCTGATGAATAATTTGTCAGTGAAAAATGGATTCACAACGTTTGGGCAATATGTAGATAAAGATGCAAGTAATGGTTATGGTTTCTTAATAACCGCTCATAGGCCAGGAGGAGCATCTTATTCAGAATGGTCTATTCAAAACAGGTCAACACTATCTTCATATTTTAATGTATTAGATGGAGTAAGTGGAACGATTGGAGCAGGAGTAGAGCAACTTAAAAATGTGAATGTCGGTAGTAATGGGAAATTGTACTTTAGGCAGAACTCTGGTGGTATTTTTAACGGGAATCAGTACGTTACAACAGTTTCAGCTAAGATAAAATACTCTGCCTTTATAAAAGGGGCATCAAGAGTAGGTGGTGCAATAACTATAGCTTCATCTGGATATGATATATATCAGGGATATGTTCAAGATGGAGGACACTATGGTTATAATGCACAGGTTCAAACGGCAGGAGCTATTGGAGGTTTTGCTGGAGGAATTGCTGGAGCAAAGTCAGGTGCTGCTTTGGGTGCATGGGTTGGTTCCATGTTTGGTGGTTTTGGAGCTATTCCTGGTGGAATAATTGGAGGCTTTATCGGAGGGGCTGCAGGAGCCTATTTTGGAGATACTTATGGAGAAAAGGGTGCACAACAACTGTTAAAATGAATAAGATGATATATTTATGGAATAGGTTATATTATGGTCTGTTCTTTTACTATAGCCGGATACAGATTTTCTTGTATAAAATGTTGAGGATTATCCCAATTTGCATTCTATGCAAATTGGGTATCCTTAACAAAAAACACAAAAAGTTAGATACGGGAGTAATAAAAGATCTGACAGATGAAAGATTTAGCATAGTACTGCTGGTTTCTGATACAACTATATTGGCCCTTTCTGCACTTATTGTATGGACAGTTGTAAATTTGATTTCCTCGTTAATACCGAGTATATCATTAGTATTACTAAATAGAGTCACATTCATATTAATCACATCTATTTTAATCCTGTCAGTCAACTACTTTGTCTTATGGAGAAAAGGTAAGTACATAGAATACTTCAAAGAGTTTCACAACTCATCTTCATCAAGAAACTGGATTTGGTCGATTATCAGTATAATAACGTTGATTTTTGCCTTATTACTATTTATATTAAGCTTCCACGTGATGTAATAGTTGGTTTTTACAAGAAAATAGATGAATGTATAACTTTTTTGATATTGAGTAGGTGGAATAATATATCGTTTTCCTCCTACTCTTTATAGTGATTTCTTATAATTGCATATTTTGATTTTGAGGTAAAATCCTTTGGCTTCTTGGTTTTTAGGAAAGAGGGCTTGTTGGAAGTAATACACATTTTTCAGGCTGGCGGCTAATTCTTTGGTACTTATCATGGTTTGATAGGGATTGTCCCCCCCCCTATGGCTGAATTGGCATTAGATGTCGCTAATATAGATATGGGAATCACTGTTAAAGATGCTTCATACATGGTGTTAGAGAAAGCTGTAAGTATGGGAGACTATAAGGTTCTTCCCAGATTTGGTATTCCAACAAAAAGGGCGATTGGTAAATATGTCATGGATAAAGTTACAAGGCGTAATGCGATAAAAAAGCTACAGCCTGATTTAAATTTAGGCAAGTCTATAATAGTGAAAGGAGCGAACATAAAGGTGACGCTTTTAGAAAAAATGATAGACGTAAAGCTTGAACGTATGGATAAAAACAAAAGCAAAAACAATCAGTAAATATGGACAGATACACTTATACTTTAGCCAGTGTGTTTGCTATCATTGCCAGCATTATCATATATCGTTGGGTATATAAATTTCACAAGGCGAAGAAAGGTAAAATTAAGTTTTGGTGTCTTATCATTCTTGGAACGATGTGTATCTTATCAGGTTGTGTAGGCATCTATAAACAAATTCTTGATGGGATAAACTGTCTTGTATTTGGAATCATAATGTTTATTTACATGAAGAATGATAATGCGGAACGCGATTTACTCTTATGGTTGATGCATATACGTGGATGGTTTGCTGATATAGGTGCAATTGTTATAGGAATAATGAGAATTCTTCAGGATTTCGGAATACTACCTATTATTGATCATTAAGACTTGCACTCATTAGATAAGGCTCGTTTTAGTTCTATAAAACATCACCAAGATGAAAAAATCATCTTGGTGATATTTGCATAAATAACCCTTTTACATTACGGCAAAGGCAGTTCCATTGTCTTAATAACAGTCCTGCCCTCCTTATCAAGGAAATACCATCGCAGTGCATGAAACGGCTGTCCTTGATGCGTGACACCCCGATAGGTAATATGTAGTTTCCATCCGGAGAAGTCGGCTTTAGGAATGTTTGAGAACAGTGCCGACCTCCATTCGGCATTCATTCTCATCTGCCGGTCTATAAGAATCATCACCTCATTGTCCCGTGGGTCAAAGCGTTCCATGTTGTGTGTCCGTTTCATGATGGTGTCCGACACTTGCCGCATGGCATTCATCATGATGCGCTTGTCCTCCTGCGAAAGATAATACAAGCCGAAAGCCGAGTCAGACTGTGCAACTTCCTCGATAATCAGTTTGTCGGGATAGTCAGCCGCCATCTTCAAGTGTTCAACCGCCGTCCGCCCGGCTCTGTCCCTGCCGGATTGGCAGGAACAAAGCGAGAGGACGCAGACACATAGCAACGTCAGGGAAAAGAATGGTTTTCTCATAGTCATATCCTCCCGAAACTAAATCATGTTTACCCGGTCTTTCTGTTGCGAGAGAGCCAGTCGCTTGTAATAGAGCACCCCATCTTCCCGGTAAAACTCCAAGGTCTGTTTGGTGATACCCTCCTCACATATCTCCCTTGCTTCCTCCACCGTCACGTTATGTCCTCCGATACTTCTCCAGATAGAGAACTTGCACGGATTCGATTTGTTGCGGAAGTTGGCGCAGTTATAGGCACGTTGCCCTATATGGATGTCACCACCGCATACCGGACATTTGGCTATGCGTGATTCCAAGACCGTCTTACAGTCGTCGGTCAGTCGTACCACGGACGAGAGCGCCTTGTGCTCGTTGGTGGCAAGCCCATCGAGGGCCAGGAAATGTTAAAGATGTGACCATTGACTCATTTGCTTGCCTTGAAATTTGCATGAGCAAAGGATTAAGATTAACTTTGCAGTCGTTAATAATGTGTGTTTACACAAAATAAACGAATAGAGATATGGAAATCCGTAGAGATAAATATCTGGATATACTTATTCACAGTTGTGGGAACGGGTTGATAAAAGTGATAACAGGAATGCGCAGAAGCGGCAAGTCATACCTGTTGTTCACCCTTTTCAAGAACTACCTCATAAAACAAGG
>OGKG01000704.1_pt1 | contig 42821 bp, 42 predicted proteins | sample 1572201 | NCBI WGS metagenome assembly OGKG01 (sample SAMEA2582146, study PRJEB24529) | metagenome | biome: Human gut stool | place: China | collected 2011 | reverse complement strand
CGGCATACGAGATATTGGCGTGACTGGAGTTCAGACGTGTGCTCTTCCGATCTTGCCGGATTTGGCGGCGTTTTCGTAGAGCTCCCGGAAGACGTGCTCACACCGGGGCCCTGACTGGCCGCACATATACCATCTGTCCCCTAAGAGATTCCGCTTCAGGTCTTCAAAGTCCACGGAAAATTCCGGAGCCTGCCGGTCGATCCACCCCTTCGCTGCCTCTGGCCTTACCTCCAGGCAGATGCCCTCATAATAGCCCAGGGGAAACCGGGATTCCGACCGTGCCCCGTGGACACCGTCGCAGCAGCTGATGGCCATATCTCCGGGCTGCAAAAACAGATCCTCTCTGGGAGAAAAACTGGTCTCAAACCGGCCATTGGCGCAGAAATTGATTTCCATGGCTCCCACCTGATTCCGCTCCTCGATATAGGAATCGATTTCCAGCCGCATGAGCATGGCGCTGACACCGTCAAAGAGGGAATAGCAGTGGATCTCTCCGGAACCCTGGACGTTTTGAAACCCACAGGCCTGCTCCGGCATCCGCCGGGCGGGGCCAGTACCGTCGTGAAAATAGATGTTCATGGTCAAAAGGTCTCCTGCATTACAGAATCATTTCTGGAATATTCTACCTTGGGGAGAATCTGGAATCAAGCCTCAAATTTGATTTTGAATCTTGTATTCTTGCCCAAAACGGACCCGCCAAATTTGTATGAGTTGCAAGAAAAACAGGACGAAGCTCCGAAAAGAACGGCTTTTATTGTAAAGCGGATTGACAAAATAGAATCGGGATGCTACAGTAATGCTAAGTAAGGAATTTTTATAAAGGAGAGACACCCATGAAACGTTCCGAAGTCAACAAGGCTCTTCGTGAGCTGGAGGCCATGTGCCAGAAATACTGCTGCTATCTGCCTCCCTTCTGCCACTTCACCCCGGAGCAGTGGCAAACGAAGGGCCACGAGTACGATGAGGTCCGGGACTGCTGCCTGGGCTGGGACATTACGGATTACGGCCAGGGAAACTTCGACAAAATTGGTTTTTCCCTCATCACCATCCGCAACGGCAGCCAGACCATGCGTGACAAGTATCCCAAGGTCTACGCCGAGAAGCTGCTGTACCTGAAGGAGGGCCAGTATTCCCCCAACCACTTCCACTGGTATAAAACCGAGGATATCATCAACCGGGGCGGCGGAAATGTGCTGATCCGGGTGTACAATTCCAAGCCGGATGAGTCCATCGACTACGAAAGCGATGTGACCGTTCATACCGATGGCCGGACCTATACCGTCCCCGCCGGTACCCAGATCCGGCTGACCCCTGGCGAGAGCATTTTCGTCACCCAGTACCTATACCACGATTTTGAGGTGGAGCCGGGTACCGGTGCCGTGCTCCTGGGGGAGGTCAGCCAGTGCAACGACGATGCCCACGACAACCGGTTCAATCCCCCTATGGGCCGCTTCCCTGCCATCGAGGAGGACGAGCCGCCCTATCGGCTGCTGTGCACAGAGTATCCGAAGGCAAAGGACTGAGAGAGGAGAAAACCATGATCGATGTAGTAGCCCTGGGCGAACTGCTCATTGATTTCGCCGCAAAATCCGCAGATGCTGCCGGATATCCCACTATGGCCGCCAACCCCGGCGGCGCTCCCGGCAATTTTCTGGCGGCGCTGAACGCCTACGGCCGGAAGACGGCCTTCCTTGGAAAGGTAGGCGACGATACCTTTGGCCATCTCCTGCTGGGCACCTTGAGCCGGGCGGGGATCGAGACCAAGGGGATTCTGGTAGACGATCACTTTTTCACCACCCTGGCATTCGTGACCTTCGATGAAACCGGGGACCGGTCCTTTGCCTTCGCCCGGAAGCCCGGAGCGGATACCCAGCTCCGCTGGGAGGAGATCGACAAGAGCCTTATTGACGAGGCCAGGGTTTTCCACTTCGGCACCCTGAGCCTGACAGACGAGCCTGCCCGGACCGCTACCCAGAAGGCGGTGGCCTACGCAAAGGAAAAGGGCAAGCTCATCAGCTGCGACCCCAACCTGCGGCTGCCCCTGTGGAAGTCGGAAGAGGCTGCCAAGGAGCAGATGCTTTGGAGCCTTCGTCAGGCGGACGTGGTGAAGATCAGCGACAACGAGGTGGAGTTCCTGTGGGGCTGCACGCCGGAGGAGGGGGCCCAGAAGCTCCTGAAGGAGTTCGGTGTGTCTCTGGCCATGGTGACCCTTGGCCCCGACGGCTGCCTGCTGAAAACGAAGAGCGCCTCCTTCCGGGCGAAGTGCCCCAAGGTCCATCCCATCGATACCACCGGGGCCGGGGACATCTTCGGCGGCAGCGCAATGACGAGGCTCCTGGAGCTGGACAAGCCCATGGCCCAGCTGACGGAAGAGGACCTTTGCTATATTGGCTCCTTCGCCGCCGCCGCGGCCAGCCTGTCTACGGAGCATCCCGGGGGGATCCCCAGCATCCAGGACCGGGAGACGGTGCTGAAAGTCATTTTATAAAAGCCAATTGGACCGACAGTGAAAGCTGCCGGTCCGTATTTTTCCCAAGTCAATTGACAAGTGATCCCCAAGCCCGTATAATGGAGCCAGTTGAATGGAAAGCGGTAAGAAAAATGCCACAAAAAGCCAGAAATGCGGATTACACAAAAGAATATAACCAAAAGGCGGTCCTGCGCCATCTGCGCCGCCAGGCCATGAGCCGGGCGGAGCTGGCCCGGGCCACAGGCCTGACCCGGGCGGGGACCTCCCTGATTGTAGAGGAGCTGCTGAAGCGGGACATCGTTACGGAGCTGGCACCCCAGTCTGTGGGCAGGGGCCGCAGCGCCACCCCTCTGGCCCTGCGCTCCGACAGCTTTTACGCCCTGGCGGTGGACCTGGCCAGAAAGGGCTGCACCGTGGGCCTGTGCGACATGGCAGGAAAGCTGCTGCAATGTAGAAAGCTGCCGGACCAGGACAACATGGTGGCGGCCATCGCCCAGGCCCTGGAGGCCCTTTTGGAAACAGTGGACCGAGATAAGATCCTGGGCATCGGCATCAGTTCTCCGGGCCCCCTGGACTGCGTCCACGGCAGAATACTAAACCCGCCCCGGTTTGAGCGCTGGCACGGGGTGGAGATCGGCAAGCTCCTGTCCGAGGCTCTGGGAATGCCCGCCTATCTGGAGCATGATGTCAATGCCATGGCGCTGCACCAGCTGGAACTGGGCCAGAGCCGGAACTTTATGCTGCTGTTTATCGACATCGGTATCGGCGCGGCGGTCATGTCCGGCGGAAAACTGCTGGGAGGCTCCAAGCATTTTACGGGAGAGCTGGGCCACACCTCCATCCGCTTTGACGGCCGACAGTGTGAGTGCGGCAACCGGGGCTGCCTGGAGACCTATGCTTCCATCCCGGCGCTGCTGGAGGGCTCGCCCTACCACAGCTGGTTTGATTTCATCGACCATGTGGATCGGGAGGAGGAGGCCCGGAGGCTTCTGGACCAGGAGGCGGTGTATCTGTCCGCGGGCCTGGTGAATCTGCTGAATCTGATCCCCTTCGACAGTATTTTCCTGGCGGGGGACATCTGCTACCGCTACGAGCTGCTGGCTCAGCGGCTCCAGAGGGAGATCGGGGCCAAGGCCCTGTTCCGGGACAAGATGGATGTCCAGATTGCGCCCGTGGCGGAGAACCCCAATGTGGGGGTGCTGTCTGCCGCAGAGGTGGTTTTTTCCCGATTTTTTACCGTGTAGACGGAGTTGCGATTATTAAATTTTCCCAGGCCTCTTGACTTCTGGCCGGTTTTTCCGTAAAGTTAAAGCAGTGATTTGCGGAGCTTCATTCCGCTGAAAAAGAGAAGGAAGTGTTCCAATGAAACGGATGATTTGCGCCCTGCTGGCGTTTGTCTTGCTTTTGGGCCTTGCCGGCTGTAAAAAAGACAGGGAGAACCAGCTGGAAGAATCTCAGATGACCCTGGAGGCCGAGGCCACCGAGGAAACGACGGAAGAGACCACAGAAGAGATGACAGAAGAAACTGTGGAGGAAACCGAAACCACAGAGGAAACCGAGGCCACCGTAGTCCCCTGCGCGGAGCACACCTGGGGCGAGTGGGTCCGGTGGGAGAAGCCCTCCACCACCACCGAGGGCAAGCGGGTCCGCACCTGCGTGGTCTGCGGGGAAGAGGACGTAGAGATCGAGCCTACCCTGCCGAAGACGACCAACCATACCCACAAATATAAGGTAGAAAAATCCACCGCTACCTGCCTGGAAGACGGCTGGGCCTATTACTACTGCAGCTGCGGGGACTGGTATGAGGTGCCCCTGAAGGCCACCGGCCACAAGTGGGGAAGCTGGAAATTCACCAAGATCCCCACCGACACCGCCAAGGGGCTGAAGGTCCGCATCTGCGAGAGCTGCAAGGCCCGGGAGGAGGAGCAGACCCCGTCCTTCCGGGAGCATACCCACAAATATTATGAATTCAAAAATGAGCCTACCTGTACCAAGGCCGGGGCGAAAGGAGAGCTGTGCAGTGTCTGCGGCTACAGCAATCCGGATGCCCGTGTGACCATCCCTGCACTTGGGCACAAGTGGAAGACAAAGGAAGTTGTAAAACCCACCTGTACAAAAGGCGGCTACACCGTGAGGAAATGTTCCCGCTGCAAAATCGAAGAAAAAATTGACAAGGTGCCAGCCAACGGCCATACGTTCATGTGGAAAATCACCCAGGAGCCAACCTGTGAAGAAAAGGGTGCCGAAGAAGAAGTGTGCAAGGTCTGCCACAAGAAAGGTGCGTCCCGTGAGGTGGATCCATTGGGACATGACTGGAGTGGTTGGACGGATAACGGGACCCAGGAGATCCGCACCTGCAGCCGCTGCGGGAAGACGGAAACCCGGGATATCGCCGAGACCACCGTTGAGACAACCGTCGAGAGCACCGAGAAGGATCCTACCGAGACTACCGGAGAGGGCACCGGTGAGACTACCGGTGAAGACACCGGCGAGAACACCGGAGAATAAGCCGAAACAAACAGCCTGCCGTGACGTGCGTCACGGCAGGCTGTTTTTGGCTATCCGGGCTCAGACGACTTCCTCTGAGTCCCGCTTTTTGGTCAGGTTCCGCAAGTGGAAATAGACAGTGTGGCTGGAGATGTTCAGGGCGTCGGCCACCTGATCGATGGCGCTTTTCAGCTCGAAAACATGCCAGTTGTAGAGCAGGCGGATAATCTCCTTGTTGCGCATGGAGGGAAGAACCGAAGCGTTGGAGAAGACGGCGTTTTTTGCCTCCGCCAGCTTCTGGGAGACGGCGTCGGAGGAATTTTCGGCGAAGTGCTCCGCCGTAAATACGGAACTGGTCTGGGGAAGGATACCGGTGACGAAATCCAGAATAGGGGTGGCGAGGTAGAGATTGATGCAGAGCAGACCGATGACCCGGTCATGCTGCCCGCGGATGGCGATGGTGGTAGACTTCATGGGCTCTCCGTTGTGATTTTTGCAGAAATACACCCGATGATCCGATTCACCCGCTTGCTCCTCCAGCTTTTCCAGCATGCTCAGGGCCAGATCCGTAATGGGGGAGCCTTCCGAGCGGCCCGTATGGAAGCCGTTCATGATCTTGATCACGGAGTGATCCAGGTTTTCCAGACTGTGCAGCGTGATTTCGTAGCTGGGGCCAAGATAAGCGGCCAGGCCCTCTACAACGGGAATATAGCTGTTCAGGATCAACCGTTCCTCTTTGACAAAAGAAATCTCTTTTACCATATAGCACCTATCCTATAACTTTCAAGATAGAACGTCTCCATAAACCCAGGCGGTATGGAGAAACGCCCTTGTTTCTCGTTTAGAATAACATATTTTTCCCTGTGACGCCATAGGAAAGAGAAAAAAATTTCTGTTTTCCGGCGTAGGATGGCTCCCGGGAGACCGGGAGCCTTTGCGTCAATGCAGTCCTTTTTCCTCCATCAGCATCCGGATGCCCTTTTCCAGACGGTTCAGGCCTTCCTCCAGAATGCCCCGGCTGGTGGCGAAGCAGATGCGGATATAGCCCTCACTGCCCTGGCCGAAGAACTTCTCTCCTCCGGAGACCAGTGCCAGCTTGACCTTCTGCTTCATATAGTCCGTGAAGTCCTCGCTCTTCATGCCGAAGGCCCGGATGTCCACATACAGCAGGTAGGTGGCCCGGGGGGCATAGGCCTTCACAAGGGGCATATGCTTCAGCCGGTCCACGGCGTAGTCCCGGTTACCCTTCAGGTGCACCAGGAAGGCATCCACCCAGTCATAGTTGCGCATACAGGCGGTGCCGGCGATCTGGGACAGGGAGCTGATACCTCCGGCGGTGCTCATGACATCGGACTTCTCCACCATGCGCTCGAAGAGCGCTGGATCCGTAGTATAGACGCAGCCGATGCGCATGCCGGCGATACCGAAGCTCTTGGACCAGCCAAAGACGCTCATGACCCGGCGGCAGCGCTCGTTGCCCAGCAGATAGATGCTGTTGAAGGGAGCCTCGGGGAAGATGATATCAGACCAGATCTCATCGTTCATGATATAGAGGTTGTACTTTTCGCACAGCGCCATAATGTGCTCCAGGTCCTCTTTCCGGTAGGAGACGCCATAGGGGTTGTGGGGGTTGCACAGGCCGATCATTCTGGTCCTGGGGGTGATGTAGCTTTCCAGGTCCGACAGATCGATCCAGCCGTCTTTCAGCTTGGCGGGGAAGAGGACCACCTTCCCCCCGGCAGCCAGGCAGGACTCCCGGAACAGGTAGTCCACGGGATCGAAGACGATCATTTCGTCTCCGGGAGCAAGCACCGTTCTGGCAATGACATACATGCCCCGGGCCGCGCTGTCAATGGGCAGGATCAGCTCGGGATCGATGATCTCTCCCTTGCGTGCCTTCAGCCCGTCGGAAATGGCCTGCTTGAATTCCGGCAGACCCAGCTTCGGGGTGTAGGAAAAATATCCGCCGTTGATGTAATCGATCATGGCCTGACGGACAGGCTCTGCCACAGGAAAGTCCGGATCTGCTGCCGTCAGGGGGATGACACCGTCGTCTACCTCTGCCCAGCGGTAATTATAGGCCCGCTGCTTCAGCACATTCAGCCGAACGTTGCTGTCGTCAAACAGTCCCATCTCAGCCCTCCTTGACGAAGGCAATGGCCTCCACCTCGCACAGAACACCCTTGGGCAGAGTCTTCACGGCCACGCAGGACCGGGCGGGAGCGCTGACAAAGTACTTCTCATAGACGCTGTTGAAGGTGGGGAAGTCGGCCATGTCCGCCAGGAAGCAGGTGGTCTTTACCACGTTTTCAAAGGAAGAGCCGGCGGCCTCCAGCACAGCACCCACATTCTTGCAGGACTGCTCGGCCTGGGTGGCGATGGTATCCCCGGCAGCCACGCCGGTGGCGGGATCTACGGGGATCTGACCGGAGGTGAAGACCAGATTTCCCAGCTTCATACCCTGGGAGTAGGGGCCGATGGCGGCAGGGGCTTTTTCGGTATAGATCTTGTTCATGTTCTGTTCCTCCAAAATTGATGTATTTTTGTGATTTCAGGATCGGGGATCGGGGTTACTCCATATCCAGGTGGCAGGCCACCTGGGTGCCGTCTGCCATGGTTTTCAGGCAGGGCTTTTCCTGCTTGCAGATGTCCATGCAGTAGCGGCAGCGGGGATGGAAGGGGCAGCCGCTGGGGGGATTGACAGGGCTGGGAATATCGCCGGTGAGGATGATCCGCTGGCTCTTTCCCTGCTCCTTGATGTTGGGGATGGCGGAAAGCAGGGCCTGGGTATAGGGATGGCGGCGCTTCTCGTAGATGGCCTCTTTAGTGCCGATCTCTACCACGTTGCCAAGATACATGACCATGACCCGGTCGCAGAAATGCTTGATGATCCGCAGGTCGTGGGAAATGAACATATAAGACAGGTCGTACTGCTCCTTGATGTCCTGCATCAGATTGATGACCTGGGCCTGGATGGATACGTCCAGGGCGGACACAGGCTCATCACAGACCACAAACTGGGGGTGCAGGGCAATGGCCCGGGCAATGCCCACCCGCTGCCGCTGGCCGCCGGAGAACTCGTGGGGGTAGCGGTAGACGTGCTCCGGCCGCAGGCCGACCCGGTACACCAGCTGACTGACCTCGGTAAAGATCTGCTCCCGGGTCATCTCCGGGTGATGGATCTGGAAAGGCTCCGCCAGGATCTGGTAAACGGTCTTTCTGGGGTCCAGAGAGGCGTAGGGATCCTGGAAAATGATCTGCATCTGGCTGCGGATGGTGCGCATATCCTTGCGGCTCAGGGTCGTCAGCTCCGTGCCCTGGAAGGTGACAGAGCCGGAAGTGGGCTCAATCAGGTTCAGCACCAGCCGCCCGGTGGTGGACTTGCCACAGCCGGACTCGCCCACCACACCCAGGGTCTCGCCCCGGAAAATCTGGAAGGAAACATCGTCTACGGCCTTGACGGGCTTGTCCTTGTCCCCGGTGGGGAAATATTTCTTTAAGTTTTTGGCATCTACCAATACTTCTTTCATGCCTCAAACCTCCTGCATCGGACCTGCCTGCCGTCGGGAAGGGTGGTCAAATTGATTCTATGGGCTTCGCATTCCGGGCAGCAGAACTGGCACCGGGGGGCGAACCGACAGCCGCTGGGCATATCGTACAGGCTGGGCACCAGGCCCTCCAGAGTACGAAGACGGGAAACATGATCGTTGATATCTGGGATGGAATTCATCAGACCGATGGTATAGGGGTGCTTGGGATCGTCGAAGAGAGCCCGGGTGGGGGCCTTTTCCACGATGTCTCCGGCGTACATCACTGCCACCTCGTCGGCCATTTCGGCAATGACACCCAGGTCGTGGGTGATGATGATAATGGACATATGGAGCTTTTCCTGCAGGTCCTTCAACAGCTGCAGGATCTGGGCCTGAATGGTCACATCCAGGGCCGTAGTGGGCTCGTCGGCAATCAGCAGCTCCGGATCTCCGGACAGGGCCATGGCGATCATGACCCGCTGGCGCATACCGCCGGAAAGCTGGTGGGGGTATTCGTCCACCCGCTTCCCCGCCTCGGGAATGCCAACCAGCTCCAGCAGCTCAATGGCCCGGTCCCGGGCGGCCTTTTTGTCCAGGCCCTTGTGGAGCTTCAGGGACTCCGAAATCTGGTCCCCGATGGTAAATACCGGGTTGAGGGAGGTCATGGGCTCCTGGAAAATCATGGAGATCCGGTTGCCCCGGAGCTTACGCATTTCCTTTTCGGGCAGGGTCAAAAGGTCCTGGCCGTCAAAGACGATGCTGCCGCCCTCGTTCCGGCCGGTGGCAGGGTCCACCAGACGCATGATAGACAGGCTGGTGACGCTTTTGCCGCAGCCGGATTCACCCACAATACCCAATGTCTTTCCCTTGTCCAGGGAAAAGGTGACGCCGTCCACCGCCTTGGCAACACCGGAATCGGTGTAGAAATAGGTTTTCAGGTCTTTTACTTCCAACAAACTCATGGGACGCCTCCTTATCCGATGTGGATCTCGTATGGGGTATGGGACAGGTTCTCCATGCCGGACTGGGTTACCAGCACGTCGTCCTCAATGCGGACGCCGCAGTCACCGGGGAAATAGAGCCCAGGCTCCACGGTGAAGATCATGCCGGGGCGCAGGACGGTCTCCCGGCCGATCTGGACCCGGGGGCACTCATGGATCTGCAGGCCAATGCCGTGGCCCAGGCCCCGCAGGGCGTAGCTGTCCAGATTCTCCCGGAAGAAGGGTACCCGGTGGGCATCCTCCACTACCTTGGAACTGACGCCGGGGGCGATTTTTTCAAAGGCGCACTGCTGGGATTCCCGGACCAGATTGAAAATGCGCATATGCTCCGGGGATACATCACCGAAAAGCAGGGTCCGGGTCATGTCGGAGCAGTAGCCATCCTTCATGACGCCGAAATCCACCACCACCATGTCTCCGTTTTCGATTTTCTTCTCCGTGGGGAAGGCGTGGGCCAGAGCCCCCCGGGGGCCGGAGCCCACGATGGTGCCGAAGCTCATGGCCTCAGCCCCCTCTTTGGATACCAGGTAGTGAAGCTCGTCGGCCACGTCCTTTTCGGTCATGCCGATCTTCAGCCGCGGCAGGAGCTTATCAAAGCCCGCCTCAGCCGCGGCAATGGCGGCTTTGGTGCAGGCAATCTCTCCCGCGTCCTTGACCATGCGCTGCTCCAGGAAGTATTCCTGCTCATAGTGCAGCGGCATATCTCCCAGCTGCTCCTTCAGAGGCAGGTATTCATCCAGGGTCAGGCTGCTCTCCAGCACCAGGGCGGTGATGCCCATGGCTTTGACGGTTTTCGCCACAGTGCCCAGCCGGTCGTAGAGATACTCAATGACCTGGCAGTCCTTTGTGGTCTGCAGCTGGGCCTGGGCGGTGTAGCGGGGGTCGGTGATGAGCTTTGCCTCGGTGTCTGTAACGATGAGGTAGCCGTTGCTGCCGGTGAAGCCGCAGTAGTACCGGCGATTTTCATAGGAGGTAAAGAGCGCACCGTCCAGGCCCTTGTCCGTCAGGTATTTCCGGACCCCGGCCAGGCGGCTGCGATAGGTTTCTTCTAGGTTCATATGACTTCCCCCTTACTTTTTCTGCTTGGCATCGAAGGCGTCCCGAAGTCCGTCACCGATGAAGTTGATGCTCAGCACGGCCAGCAGGATGCAGGCACCTGCCGGAACCCACTGCCAGGGGCGGCCGGTCAGGGTGGCCAGATTGTTGGCGCTCATGAGCATATTGCCCCAGGAGGCCGTAGGCAGCTGAACGCCGACACCCAAGTAGGACAGGGAGGCCTCCGTCAGGATGGCACGGGCCATCTGCATGGTGCCCTCTACAATGATGGGGGCCATGACATTGGGAATGACGTGGGAGAAGATGATCCGGGAGTCTGTAGCACCCAGGGACACGGCGGCCTGGACATATTCCATTTCCCGGACCCGGAGGATCTCACCCCGGACCAGACGGGCGGTGGCGGTCCAGTTGCACAGGCCCATGATCACCATGATGTTGTAGATACTGGGCTTCAGAATGGTGGAGATGATGATGATCAGAAACAGCACCGGGAAGCAGTTGACCACGTCCACAATACGCATGATCACGCTGTCCAGCCAGCCGCCGAAATAGCCGGAGACGGCACCCAGCAGCACGCCCACCACCAGGGAGATGCCTACGGAGACGATGCCTACGCTCATAGAGACCCGGGCACCGTAAATCAGACGGCTGAGTTCATCCCGTCCCACGTTGTCCGTGCCCAGGATGGTGCCGCTGGCGGAAGGGGACATATCCTTCATGACCTTGCCCTCAGGGGTCTCCAGGATCATATAGGGGTCATTCTGCACCAGCACCGGGGCAAAAATGGCGGCCAGGACCATGAACAGTATGACGCACAGACCAATGACGGCCAGCTTGTTTTTCCGGAAGCGCTTCCAGCCGTCGCTTTTGAACAGGCTGATTTTTTTCTTTTTATATACCGTTGCGTTTGCCATAGAAACACCTCAATAGCGAATCCGCGGATCGACCACGGAGTATAGGATATCCGCCAGCAGGTTGCCCAACAGCACCAGCACCGCGGTAAACAGGGTCAGACCCATCAGGACCTGATAGTCCCGGTTGTTGATGGCATCCACGCCCAGCAGACCCATGCCGGGCCAGCCGAAGACCTTTTCCGTGATGTAAGCGCCGCCGAACAGGTTGGGAATGGAGGCACCGAAGATGGTGACCACGGGGATCAGGGAGTTTTTCAGAGCGTGACGGAAGACCACTACTTTTTCGGACAGACCCTTGGCCCGGGCGGTACGGATGTAGTCCTGGGACAGGGTCTCGATCATGCTGGAGCGGACGAACCGCATCACCGTGGACAGATTGGCCAGGGACATGGCCATGGCGGGCATGATCAGGTATTTGGCCTTGTGCCAGAACAGGGCCCAGCCGGTGCCGCGGAAGGTGGCGGAGCCAAAGCCGGAGGTGGGCAGCCACCGGAGCTTCAGGGCGAAGATGTAGATCAGGCCCATGCCGAAGAAGAAGCTGGGAATGGAGATGCCGAAGAAGGAGAATACGGTCAGGCCGTAGTCACCCTTGGAATACTTGTGGGTGGCGGAGTAGACACCCAGAGGAATGCCGATGATGTAGCTCAGCAGGAAGGAGGTCACGGTCAGCAGCAGCGTGGCGGGCAGACGCTCCAGGATCATGTCCAGGACCGCCTGGCCATTGTAGGTGCTGTAGCCGAAGTTGCCATGGACCAGCTCCTTGAGCCAGTTCCAATACTGCACGATAATGGGCTTGTTGAGCCCCAGCTTCTCCTGGGCCCGGAGCAGAGCCTCGGGACTGGACCGGGGACTGAGCATACCGCCCAGGGGGCCGCCGGGAGCCATCTTCATAATGAAGAAGGTGAGAATGGTGATGCCGAAAATCACGGGGATCGCCTGCAGCAGACGTTTCCTGACATATTTATTCATAAGCGTTCCTCACTTGGTCTGCTCCCGCAGGGCGGGAATGAAGGTATCCGAGCTGACACAGACAAAGTCTGTCTCCCCCAGGGCATGGAGGAAGGTCTCGTATTTGCCCATGGTCAGGCCGTCGCACAGAGGCACCTCTTCGGAATAGTCGAAGGCAATGGTCTTGTGAGGCAGCTCCCGGACCAGAGCTGCCAGGTCCGGATAGAATTCCTGGTAGTGGATCACCTTGTCGAACATGCCGGATTCTTCCACGTCCTGGGCATCAATGACAGAGGCCACAGCCAGCTTGTCTCCCCGGGAGGTGAAGGCGTAGGCGCTGGAGCCTACGGTATCTACACCGAAGCAGGTGCCGGGGATGGGGTCCGCGCCCTCGCCGGTGATGATCAGATACAGATCAATGCCCAGATCCTTCATCCTGGCGATCATGTTGTCCATAAATTGAATGTTCTTTGTGTAATCGTTCATGATAAAACCTCCCCATTGTCCACGGAAGCGATGGCTCCGGGACAGCCGCAATTGTTGCAAATGATTTCGTCCAGAACCCGGCAGCCAAACCGGAAGGAGTCTTCCAGAATGCTTTCGTCGTTCCCGTGGACCTTCGGCAGAATCACATCGAAGGAATCCCCCATAGTCAAAGGGGACAGCCCGTAAACCATGGCCTTGCCTCCGGCGAAGAACCGGCCGTCCGTCCGACCCAGGGCCAGCATAGGCAGCACGCCGCCGTCAAAGCCGAAGCGGGTGCAGCTACGCTGGATCTGGCAGATCAGGTCTTGCAGGCGGGAGTTGTCGAAGCTGCTTTCAAAGCCGTCTTCATAGCTCTCAACCGCATAGCTGACCTGGCAGTCCTCCAGGACCCGGTCCAGGAAGGCGGTGATTTCCTCCGGGCGGCTGTAGGGCAGCACCTTGAATTCCAGCAGGGCCTCCACCTGGGCCGGGATCACGTTGCTCCGCTCTCCCAGCAGGAAGGAGCGCATGGAGATGCTGTTCTGCCCCGCGTAGCCGAAGATATCCGCCCCCACGGGATTGTCCCATTCCCGGCTGCCCACAATGGCGGCCTGGGTGTTCTGGGTCCGGTGGGAGCCGCACTGCAGCTCCTCCTCCCGGGAAAAGATGTTTTTCAGGGCCTTGGCCATTTTCAGCATGGCCTGGTCAGCGCCGGGAGCGCTGGCGTGGCCGCCGGTGCCTGTGGCGGTCAAGCGAACCTTGCACACCGCTTTTTCACCAACGGTGAGCATCATGTAGTTTTTGCCGTTGATCCGCAGGGGAAAGCCGCCGCCCTCGTTGATGACCATGCCCTTTTGGAAGAGCTCCGGCTCTGCCTGGCGGACATAACCCATGCCGTAGGCACTGCCCTGCTCCTCGTCAATGGTGGCGAGAAAGTACACGTCTCTGTTTAGCTCTGCCTCCTGCCCTGCCAGATGAAGGAATGCATAGAGCTCCATGATGGTCAGGTGCTTGGTATCCAGGGTGCCCCGGGCCCAGATGCGGCCCTCCTCGCAGTCGGCGGAGAACAGGCCGTGGGTCCATTTCTCCGGGTCTCCCGACACCACATCGATGTGGGAGATCAGGATCATAGGATCCTCTGTGGGGCTGACCGCTGTGAGCTTGGCCAGCAGGTTGGGCCGCTTGGGGTCCCGGCAGATCCGGCGGTGGGCAATGCCGAACCGGTCCAGAATGCCTTCCAGATAGGCGCAGGCCTGCTCTTCTCCGGCAGTCGCGGTAACGGATGGGATCCGCAGCAGTTCCAAGAAGCTTTGCCGGGCTTCTTGCTCGGTGAATTTCATGTTATTTTCCCTCCGCCGTGCGGTAGGGGATCTCAATCAGGGCGGTCTGCCGCTTGCTGATGAGCTCGCAGCCGTTGTCGGTGATCAGCACATTGTCCTCAATGATGGCACTGGCCTTGCTGCGGTCCTGCAGCACCGTAGGCTCCAGGGCGTAGATCTCATTTTTGCGGATGCGTTGCTCCGAGGCCCGCTTGCCGGGCTTGCCCAGCAGGGTGCCGCCGTCGTGGACCTCCAGGCCCACCTGGTGGCCGGTGGAGTGGAAGAATTCGGGATAGCCGTGGGAGAGGATGGTGGAGCGGCCTACGTGGTCCACCTCGCAGCCCTTGACGCCGGGCTTGATCATGGCCATGCAGTTGCCCACTGCCTCAATGGCGGCGTTGGCCACATCCTGGATCTCCTGGGGGGCGTGGGCCTCTCCGGGCTTCAGGAAGTACAAGGTCCGGGCAATGTCGGAGGTGTAGCCATAGTAGCGGATGGAGAAATCGATGACCAGCACGTCCCCGGCCTCGATTTTGTTGATGTCATTGGGGCCCCGGTGGGACATGCCGCCCTTGGGCATCAGTACCAGGGGAGGCTCCTCCGGATCGGCGTAGCCGGTGCCTACGCCCCGCTTGGCGCACTCTTCCAGCATCATGTTGGCCACGCCCACCTCGGTCATGCCAACATGGATGCGCTTGAAGAGGGCATCGTAAATGTCGGTGGTGATGACGCTGCATTCCTTCATGATCTGGATCTCCATGGGGGTCTTCACCGCCCGCAGCTCCTCCAGCATTTCATAGGAGCTGCACCAGACCTTGGCCATAGTTTCGGCACCGATGGCCTTTTCCAGCTTTTTGAACAGGCCCATGCTCAGGCCGTCGCAGCGTCCGTCGTCCGTAGAAATATTCAGGGCCAGCTTCTTCGGGGAGACCTCCTCAAAAATGGCTTTGAAGTGCTTCATAAACTCTGCCTGAGGAGCTTCCACCACCTGGGTATACATCTGAGATTCCCGGTACTTGGCGGCGTCCTCCGGCTGTGCCAGGGCGATCCGCTGGCCGGAGGCGGTGAGAACGAAGAGCACCTCGTTTTTGGTATCGGTGTTGAACATCAGCTCCAGTGCGGTGTCCCGTTTGCCTCTGGCGTAAATGACCCACATATCGATACCGTACTGGTTCATCAGCTCCTTGGCCCGGGCCATTTTCTCTTTTGCGACAACATTGCGGTCAATCATTTTTTTTCCTCCTTGACAGCATATACGGCCGCCCGGCTCAGTACGTCGGTACCTAGACGGACGGAATCCTTGTGAATACGTTCGTTGACACCGTGGACCATAGTCACGGCGGTGTCGAAGGTCATGTCCCACAGATATACGGGACTGTAGCCATAAACCCGGGCACCCAGACCGGTCAGGAAACGGCCGTCGCTGGAGCCCATGGAGACAAAGGGAAGGATCTGCGCCTTGGGATCTCCCAAGGCCTCCTGGGTGGCCCGTTCCAGCTGGCCCAGCAGAACGCTCTCTGGGTTGGCCTCGTAGCCCTGGCTGAGGGAGAGGATCTCGTAGTCGCAGTCCCATTTTTGGGCCAGCTTCTCCAGGACCCCTTCCAGGTAGTCCCGGCCATAGCCGGGCAGGAGCCGGACATCGCAGGTGACCTGGACGGTATTGACATTTTTGCCGGAGACCATGGTGACGGTCATGGTGTTGTGCTTCATGGCGAGAAGAATCTTTTCCATCATGGGGGAAAGGGCCGCTCCCGCTAATCTTTCCTCAAAGGCCTTGACGGTTTCCAATGTCCGCTCCTCCAATACGGTGGAGCCGATGTCCTCTGCCAGAGCCATGGCCCGGGCCATACCGTCGCCGCTGCCGAAGAAGGGGCCCTTGGCCTTCCGGGCCTTTACGGTGAAGCGCACCGTGCCGCAGCCCTTCTGACCGGATTCACAGAGATAGAAGAGCTTTCCTCCCGCCAGGATGGGAAAGCCGCCGCCTTCGCTGATAACGTCGCTGGAGCGCAGAATCTCCTCTCCACGGAGAGTCTCTCCCTCCAGGGTGACGCTGCCCTTCAAAAAGGCCTGTAGCCCATAGGTGCTGCCGCTCTCTTCATCACAGGTCGCCAGGAAGTATACGTCCCGGCAGCGGCCCGGCGTTTTAGCCAGAGCCTCATAGGCGCACAGCTCCATGGCAGTGAGCTGCTTGGTGTCCACGGCTCCTCGGCCATGGATGAAGCCCTTTTCGTCCTCCCGGGCCTCAAAGGGCGGGTAAAGCCATTGGCTGGGATCCGCCGCAACCACGTCTGTGTGGCTCAGAAGCACCAGAGGCGGCAGGGTGATTTCTCCGTCTGCCTTCAGTCGGGAAACCAGGTTGCCCCGGCCTGGGGCGGTTTCCTGCCGGGCAAAGGGAAGCTGGGCGTTTGCCAGCTTCCTCTCCAGGCAGTCCAGCAGGGCTGCCTCCGCTCCCGGCGGGTTCGTTGTATCGATACGTATCAGTTCCTTTAGAAGCTCTACAGGATCTTCCATAGAAGCCACCTCTTTCGTCAAAGTCTTTCCCTGGGAACAGGCGCCGTGTCCTGCTCTCAGGGAAGGCCTTTGAAAAAGCACAGGGAGCCCAACGCCGGGCCGGGCTCCCTGTGCTTTTGATCAGTCAGTTACGTTCCACTTTTCGATTTGGAAGGTGATGCCCCGGAAGTCGCAGGTGAAGTCCTGGACCCGGCTGCCAACACCGGCCACGCCGGTGGTGCCGTACATGGGGATCCAGTACAGATCATCGGACTCGATCTTGGCGATCTGGTGGAAGATGTCTGCCCGCTCCTCAGGATCGGTGGCCAGCAGAGACTGCTCGAACAGCTCATCGATCTTGGGATTGCTGTAGTGGCCGAAGTTCCAGGAACCGGCACCGGTGCTGGTGGAGAGGTAGGCATTGTACTCGTTGGGATCGACTTCTACGCCGAAGCCCAGGGTGTACATCATGTAGGAGTCGCCGGTGGTTTCAGCGTTGCCGCTGTCGGGCAGCAGCTTGGTGAAGGCCAGAGTGGAGAAGTCTTGAGTGATGACTTCCATTTCTACGCCGATGTCCTTCCACTGCTGCTGCAGCATGGTGGCAATGGCTTCACCGGTGGACGAGGTGGACATATCATAGACCACATGGAGCCGCTTGCCGTCCTTCTGGAAGTAGCCATCGGAGCCCATGGTGTAACCGGCTTCCTCCAGCAGAGACTTGGACAGGTCGGGGTTGTACTCATAGACGGTCACATCGTCGGAGTGGGACCAGTGGATGGTGGGGAAGATGTCCTCGCAGGGGTAGGCCATGCCGTCACCGAAGACGGTGTCCACGATCTTCTGCTTGTCGATGCCATGAGCCAGGGCCTGACGGACACGGATGTCGGAAACCACATCGTTGAGCAGGTTGAAGCCGATGTAGTAAACGCTCATCTGCGCGTAGGTGAAGATGTTCACGTTGGGGGCGGCCTCTACGTTCTGCACCTCGGCGGTGGGCACGCTGTACATCACGTCGATCTCGCCGTTCAGCAGGGCGGCGGTCAGGGTGGTCTCATCGCCGAAGAGGACGGTCACTTCCTGAATAGAGGGCTTCTCGCCGAAGTAATCCTCATTGCGCTCCAGTCGGATGTACTGACCGGCCTTCCATTCCACAAACTTGTACTTGCCGGTGCCGATGGGGGCCCGGTTGAAGGAGTCGTTGGCCCAGTCGGCGGGGCTCTCGGAGCTCAGGATGTGCTCCGGCAGGATGGCAGTGTACATATTGGCCATGAAGGCGGCGTTGGGGGCCTTCAGGGTGATCTCCACGGTGTAGTCGTCCACCTTTTTCAGGCCGGAAATCTCGGTGGCGGTGCCAGCCTGGACCTCGGCAGCGCCTACAATGTCCATGACACGGCCTTCGTTGCCGCCTACATAGTCAGGGTGAGCCAGGCTGGTCAGGGTGAAGACCACATCGTCAGCGGTGAAGGGCTCGCCGTCGTGCCACTTCACATCCTTGCGCAGGTGGAAGGTGTAGACGGTGCCGTCATCGGAGATGTCCCAGCTCTCAGCCAGATCGGGCTCGTAGTTCAAAGAAGCATCGGGCTTGACCAGGAAGCTGTAGATCAGGTTCTGCACGTTGCTGTCCGGGGTCCGGGGATACTGCATGGGGTTCAGGTTGGCAACCTCAGAGGTCTGGCCGACGACAACGTAACCGTTATCATTGGCAGCTTCCGTGGTGCTGTCTCCTGTGCTTCCGGCAGTGGTGGCTGCGGGAGCGGAGCTGCTTCCGCAGGCAGCCATGGAAAGGACCATGGCCAGAGCCAGGAGGAGTGACAACATTCTTACCATTTTTTTCATTTTCTTGTACCTCCTTGTATTCTCTCGGCGCTATTCGGAGAAAAAACGCCGCCTGTCAAGCAGTGCATCCAACCGGCAACCTTCACCGTGATCTATTCCGCTTAACAATATTTGAATTATAGCGAAGCGTCCGCCGTTTGTCAACAACTGGCCATGGCTGAAAGAACAAATTCAATGTTATTTACAATTTTTGACATGATTTTGTGCCTGATATAATCATTTTGACGAAAACAGATAAGCCAACTGAAAAGATATGCCTCAAAACACTAAAAATATGTTCAGCCGTAGGAAAGCGGCTGAACCGATATGTGACATGAAAACGATGCCAGGACGTTTTACTTACGAATTGGTAAGCGAAATGGAAAGGCGGACAAATGCGGAAGCCCCCCGCTTTCGGTTTCCGAAAGCGGGGGTACAGCAGACGGCGCGGGACGAAGAAAACAAATAATCCGAACCCATCTCCGATTAAGAAGATTTGGTTCGGATTATATTGGTTTGGTGCGGGCAACAGGACTCGAACCTGCACGCTTGCGCAGTGGAACCTAAATCCACCGAGTCTACCAATTCCACCATGCCCGCATACCGCTTGCGGCGAGTCTGATTTTATCACAGCAGGCCGGATTTGTCAACGGAAATAGCCTAGGCGCTTGGCGGACTTTGAAATGCCCTTATTTTTATAGAGAGCCCGGTCAGTTCTTTCGATGAGTTCGGGGATGGTGAGCTGGGGGTCATAGTCGGCGAAGCCCAGGCTGATCTCCACATTGTAGGGCTTGGCGGCCTGGGCGTTGTTCCGGGCCAGGGTGTCCAGGAGCTCCTGGCGGAATGCAGATACCTCCTGGGGACTCTTCGTTTCCAGCACGACGAAGAACTCGTCTCCGCCGTAGCGGGCGATCAGGCCTTTGAAGTGCTCTCCGACCTGCTTCAGGGTTTCCGCCAGCAGGATCAGGGCCGCGTCTCCCTCCGGGTGGCCGAACCGGTCATTGATCTGCTTGAAGTCGTCGATATCGATCATGCACAGCGCCAAATGCCGGCCTGTGCCGGAGCGCTGATGGCTGACGCATTTGTCCAGATGCTGGATGAGCTTTGTCCGATTGTTGATCTGGGTCAGAGGGTCAATGGTGATCCGGGTCTGCTGGAGATTGACAAATATCTGCACCGCGGCAACGGCAGCTGCCAGACAGTTGATGGATACCCCAGTGTAATAGGCCTGGGCAATGCCGGACACCATTGGCAGCACTACAAAGGAGCCCATGGCAAAGTACTCCATCCGGCGGGCATAGCCGTGCTTGCTCAGCAGCCCCGCCAGCGCCCGGATGCCGATCACCAGCAGATACCCGTAGCACAGCGCCAGAAGCAGGGGATACAGGGGCCCTTTGGTATACCGGCCTTCGGCGTCAATATAAAAGTAGAACTTTCCCCGGAGGCTCAGGGGAACGGTGATCAGCAGGACGATGATGGGCAGGGCGCTCAAGAGCCGCTTTTTGGGGCTGTGGAGCCACTTGGCCCCCAGCTCACACTCGCTATAGAGCAGGCCCAGATAGACGATCGCCCCGGAGGCGTAGAAAAACAGAACATTCATGACCGCAACGACCCAGCGAGGCGGAGAAAACACCTGATTTTCCTGTAGTCCGCAGGCCATGTCGATGGTGGCGTAAAAGATCATACTGGTCAGCAGGCCGCGGAAGATCCGGCTGCTGGGCCGAAAATCCGGATTCTGGTGGTGACAGACCAGCAGAATCGTCAGGATCAATATACAAAAGGTATTATTTTCCCAATAAGACAATGCGTACATATCGTCCTCCCCTTGCTGTTTTGAGAAAATACACAGTTACTATAGCATAGTTTCATTGGAAAGGGAAGAACAAATTACGTAAAATTTGTAAAATGCTACGCAGCCGGCATATTGTTTTCGGAAGGGAGGGGAGGCTATCCTGATGTACAGGGCCTAGCGCTGGGCCGGTGGCTTGGGGACCCGCTTTTGCCGCCGCCTGGGGTCCGGGGCGGTGCCCAAAAAGTAATCCGCGGAAACATTGTAGAGCCTGCACAGGGCAACCAGGTGACGCAGGGGCATTTCGTTGGCGCCCCGTTCATACCGGGCGTACATGGTCTGGGAGGTACCAAGGAAGGCGGCTACCTGAGATTGGGTCAAATCGTTGTCCTCCCGCAGTCCTCGGAGACGGTCCAGAAAGGTGTTCATGGGTTTAAGCTCCTATGTGGTTATGATACCACAAGTGTACCAAAGTAAAGATATTTACTATTGACTTTAATACAAATCTTTACTATAATGGAGACAATGCAACACAAAGCCGCACATTTTGCTGCAGGGAATTATGCATGCGTTCCCGGTTGCAGGGAGTCAGTTTACCGGAGATAAGCCTCTGCCGGCCGCAGGTCACTGACTCGGGACCGGGATCCTGCGGGGCTCCGGTCCCGTTTTTTTAGGATAGGAAGGGGTGGGTTTTGCCAATCCGGGGATTTTTTCCATAGAAAGATTGCAATTCCTGCGTTTTTGGGTATAATAATGCGTGAATGTCTTTGATATACCCCGAGGCAGGATGCCCTTGCCGGGAGTTTGACAAGAAAATGGTTAAATTTCCGGTGCTCTGTTGTATAAAGTAGAGAATATTTTGGTTATGCGTTTTTTGGCACATTTATTCTTGAAACGACATGGGAAAAAAGTATAATATAAGGTGGCAATCCAGAAGGGGAATTTGGCCGATTGGAGAGAACATAGATGTTTAACAGCCAACAGAAGCGCCAGGCGCTGATGACCGGATTCAGCGTGGTGCTGACCCTGATGAATGGGGCCCTGTTCGCCCTCATGTGGTACAGCTGCTACAAGAAAAAGATGTATATCTTCCCCTTCTTTGCCAAGGGCGACCTGATCGTCATCCTGCTGTTTACGGCGCTGTACGCCATTTTCGCCCAGCTTTACGGCGGCTTCGACGTGACCTTCCACGGCCCCGGGGAGCTGGCCTATTCCCACGCCGTCTCGGCGGTGCTGAGCAGCGCCATCATGTATCTGGTGACGGCGCTGCTGATGCGTGCTGTGCCCAGCCTGTGGCCTATGCTGGCCCTGATCGCAGTGTCCATTCTGGTGGGCACCCTCTGGGCCTACGGCGTGAAAAAGCTGACGGCGAAGCTGCTGACCAAGCGGACCATCCTGCTGATCTATGACAACCAGGATGCCAGGGAGGACGGCGAAGCCATCCTGAAGAGTCTGCCTGGGGTATTCCGCATCCTGGGATGCCTGGATGCCCGGCAGGGGGCGCAGGAGCTGTGCCGCCAGATCGAGGCGGAGGGCGCCAGAGCGGTGATGCTCTGCGGCATCCCCTCCAGCCTGCGCAACGACCTGGTGAAGTATTGCATCGACCGGGGGGTAGAGGCCTACGTCCGGCCTAACATCGGCGACTTCCTCATCAAAGGGGCCAGGTCCCTCCAGCTGGACAGTCTGCCGGTGCTGCTGTGCCACCGGTCCAGCCCCTCCATCGGCTACCTGGCCGTCAAGCGGCTGACGGACATCCTCCTGAGCCTTCTGGCCCTGGTGGTGTTCAGCCCCTTTATGCTGGTCACGGCCATTGCCATCAAGGTCTACGACGGCGGCCCTGTCCTTTATAAGCAGCTGCGGCTCACCAAAGACCGGAAGGAATTCTACGTCTACAAGTTCCGCAGTATGCGGGTAGACGCCGAAAAGGACGGAGTGGCCCGGCTGGCCCAGACCAATGACGACCGCATCACCCCTGTGGGGAAAATCATCCGCATGCTGCGCATCGACGAGATGCCCCAGCTTTTCTGCATCCTGCTCGGCACCATGACCATCGTGGGCCCCCGCCCCGAGCGTCCGGAGATCGCCAGACAGTATGAGCAGGATTTCCCGGAGTTCGCCCTGCGGCTCCAGGCCAAGGCAGGCCTTACGGGCCTCGCCCAGGTTTACGGCAAATACAACACAACTCCCTATAATAAGCTCCAGATGGACCTGCAATATATCGGCTCCATGAACATGGTCACGGACCTGAAGATCATCTTCGCCACGGTGAAGATCCTCTTCCAGCCGGAAAGCACCGAAGGAGTGGCCGCCGGGCAGGTGACGGCGGAGAGACGGGGAGACGGAAGAGAGGAACGGTAACACGGACAGAAGACGGAAGGTACTTGTGGTTTGGGCCCTGGTGGTAGGGGCCTTGGCTGGGATCATTGGGCTGACGCTGCAATCACCTCAGGGCTCTATGGCCCTGTCGGGATGGTTTCGGAACCTGCTTCTGGGGCTGGTGCCGGAGGGCAGCAAGGCGGCCCGGTGGATCGCCGCCAATGCCCGGCGCTTGGGCCACATACCGGAGTATTTTCTGTTGGGCTGCGCCATGTATCCTGCGCTGAAAGTGACGGTTCCCTCTCGAAGAAATGTCTATTGGGCCTTTGCCGCCTGTCTGCTGGTATCCCTGGCGGACCAGACTCTGAAGGCTCTGATCCCCGTCCGGCATTTTGACCTGCTGGATCTGCCCATGGATCTTCTGGGCTACGGGGCGGGAATTCTCCTGTCCTGGGGAGTATGGAAGAAATGGAGAGAGAACGAATGAGTATGCGCACACGACATATCAAAGAGAAATATAGCTGGCTGAAGCACCTGGATTTTATGGTGCTGGACGTGCTGGCGCTGTTTGTTTCCTTCACCCTGGCCTATCTGGTACGGTTCGGGAGCCTGGGCTTCCTGAGTGACTCCGGCTGGCGGAGCGTGCTGACCATCGAGCTGCTGCTGGACCTGGTGCTGATCCTGTTTACCAGCCCCTTCTCCGGCATTTTCCGGCGGCACGGCAGCGAGGAGCTGCTGTGCACCTTCCGGCAGGCGGTGTACAACTTCCTCCTGTGCGCCATCCTGCTGTACATACTGAAAATCGGCGGCACTTACTCCCGGGCGGTGGTGCTGCTGACCTACGGATTCTACCTGGTCATCTCTCTGAGCCTGCGGCTGCTGTGGAAGGACCTGCTCCGTTCCGGCAAGGCCACCTCTGTAGCCACGGCGGAGAAGAGCATCTTCGTCCTGGGCTACCGGGCGGACATGCCCCAGCTGCTGCGCAGTATCAACTCCGGCTTTTTCAAGGAGTACGCCGTCAAGGGCATCTGCATCCTGGACGGTGCCCCTGGGGAGACCGTCACCGCCCGCATCGACCTGACCGATACCCTGGGCCGGGTGAATGAGACCTACGAGAGCTTCACCAACTCCACAGCTGCTGACGGCATTGTGGACTACATTCTGAAGAACCACATCGAGGAGCTCTTTGTGGGCACCAAGCCCTCGGAGCTGCCGCCGGAAACCTACCAGGCCCTCATCGACAACGGCAAGAGCATCCACCTGAGCATCCGGCCCATGGTGGGCGGCATCCAGACGGACAACCAGTTCATCACCACCGTGGGCACCTACAAGGCCTTGGGCCTGGGGGTCTACTCCTTCACCGGCAAGCAGATGATCTACATGGCGGTGAAGCGCTTTATGGACATGGTCTTCGGCCTCCTGGGCCTCGTCGCCCTGCTGCCCCTGATGCTGATCGTGAAGGTCTCCTTCCTCATCAACGGGGACAGGAAGCCCATCTTCTACACCCAGACCCGGGTGGGCCTCAACGGCCAGCCCTTCCAGCTCATCAAGTTCCGCTCCATGGTCTGGAACGCCGGGGACATTCTGGCGGAAATGCTGAAGGACCCCGGCTACGCCAAGGAGTGGGCCGAGAACCAGAAGTTCGAGCACGACCCCCGCATCACCAAGATGGGCGGGTTCCTCCGCAAGACCAGCCTGGACGAGGTGCCCCAGTTTATCAACGTCCTCAAGGGCGATATGTCCGCCATCGGCCCCCGGCCCCTGGTCCCCGGAGAGCTGGAGCAGCACGGCGGCTTGCAGCTCTATAACCAGGTCAAGCCCGGCATCACCGGCTGGTGGGGCTGCAACGGTCGGAGCAACACCACCTATGACGAGCGGCTGGAGCTGGAGTATTACTATGTGAAGAATTGCTCGCTGTGGATGGATGCGCTGTGCGTAGTAAAGACCATTGTGGTGCTGCTAAGAAGAGATGGAGCAAAGTAAGGAGAACAATTTATGATCATCACGAAAACCCCCTTTCGTATGTCTTTTTTCGGCGGTGGAACCGATATGGAAGACTATTTCCGGGAGAACGGCGGTGCTGTCCTCTCTACCACCTTTGATAAATATTGCTATGTAAACGTGCGGCATTTGCCCAGGTTCTTTGATTACGCTACAGAACTTTCTTATTCCAAAACCGAGCGGGTGAATGATGTCAATGAAATTCAGCACCCGGCCATTCGGGAAGCCATGAAGATGCTGGATATGCGGGAAATTCGTTTGACCTACGAAGCGGACCTGCCTGCCCGGTCCGGCTTGGGCACCTCTTCCTCCTTTGCCGTAGGAATGCTGAATGCTTTCTATGCGCTGAAGGGCAAGTATGCAGATAAAAAGAAGCTGGCCGATGAGGCCATTTACTTGGAACGGGTCTTGTGTCAAGAAGCCGGCGGCTGGCAGGATCAAATTGCTGCTTCCTTTGGCGGCTTTAACCGGATCAACTTTGGGCCGGATGGCTACGAGGTCCTGCCTGTGATCATTAGCCCGGAGCGGAAGCGTCGGCTAAACGACAATCTGATGATGTTCTTCACCGGCTTTACCCGGTTCTCTTCTGACGTGCAAAAGGCCAACAGTGCCACCGGTGCGGAGGATAAAAAAGCGCGGCTCCAAAGAATGTATGCACTGGTAGACGAGGCGGAAGCAGTCCTGACGGACAAGGCTCGTGACCTGGATGATTTTGGTAGACTCCTGGACGTTACCTGGAAGCTGAAAAAAGGCACCGGCGGAGCTGTCAGTACCAACAGCATCGATGGCCTGTACGAAAAAGGCATGGCTGCCGGAGCCCTGGGCGGTAAGCTCCTGGGGGCAGGCGGCGGCGGGTTCCTGGTGTTCTATGTGCAGCCGGAAAAGCAGAAAGCCGTCCGGGAGGCTATGAAGGACCTGTTGTACATCCCCTTCCGCTTCGAAAATGGGGGTACCCGGGTGATCTACTACGGGCCGGAAGAATTTGAATTGAGAGGGTAAATATGCTGGAAGAACAAATTCAAAAGCACCTGGACCTTTTGGTGCGGCGGTATCCCCAACTAAAGGTTTGCGAAAACGATATTGCCCAGGCCTACGTGATCTTAGAAGAATGCTACCGGCACGATGGCAAGCTCCTGATTGCCGGAAACGGAGGCTCTGCCGCGGATTCCGAGCATATTGCCGGGGAGCTGATGAAGCGGTTCAAAACCCCTAGGCCGGTGCCACAGGAATTTGCGGAGAAGCTGACGGCGGTCGATCCCAGCAGAGGCCCTGCTCTTGCGAAAAATCTGGAGCGGGGACTGATGGCGATTCCTTTGGTTGCCCACGAGGCCCTGACCACTGCCTATATCAATGACGTGGATGGTTTAGGCGTTTTTGCCCAGCAGCTCTATGGATTTGGGCGGCCCGGGGACGTATTTCTGGGGATTTCCACTTCCGGAAACAGTAAAAACGTCATGAGCGCTACGGTGGTTGCCCGGGCCCTGGGTCTGAAAGTGATCGGCCTTACCGGCGAAAGCGGCGGGGAATTGGCAAGTGTAGCGGATGTGGCTATTCGGGTCCCGGAAACGGAGACCTTTATGATCCAGGAGCTGCATTTGCCGGTGTATCACTGTTTGTGCCTCATGCTGGAGGGACGTTTCTTTGGAAAGTAAACTATGTTTGATCACATTTTCCAATAACGCCGATCATCAGAATGTTGTCTATAGCATGTATAAAGCGCTAAAGGGGAAAGCTGACGTGTATACAATCGGCATTGTGAACCCTAAAAGTGATAGCGCCTGTTTTGATGACCACAATATTTATTGTAATTGCCCGGAACGGCCTGGCATTGAGAAAGGGACTTTTCGTTTGAATGTACTCTTCTCTTTGGCTAAAAAGGTAAAGGCAGAAGGTATTACACATCTGTATTTCGAAAGCCAACATCTGTGGAATGCGGCGCTGATGGCGCTTTGTCCGCAATGCAAGAAAATTGTGGCTGTGCATGATGTGATCCCACATGATGGCAACAAAGCTATGGATCTTAGTAATTATGTTACCTGTCAAATGGCGAACTACATCATCCTGCGGAACAAGATGTTTAAGGAAGAACTTTCCCGGCGTTGCAAAGTGCCTATGGAAAAGATCACCTGCTTGGAACTGTGGCGTGATTTCCCTGTCTATTCCGAACCGAGGAATACAGGTGTCTTTCTTTGCTTTGGCCGGATTCGAAAATATAAGGGATTTGACAAACTCCTTCAAATCGTATCCGCTACCCCGGAAATATCCTACCGGATTGTTGGGGAACCAGATGAAGAAAGTCGCCCTCTGGTGGAACATCTGAAGCAATGCAAAAACACTGTTGTTATTGACCGGGAGGTCTCCGATCAAGAAATGGTTCGGGAGTTTGAGAACGCAGACTGGCTGGTGCTGCCGTATACTGCGGCTACGCAGAGCGGTGTGATTGTGGATGCGTTTCTGCATTCACGACCTGTAATTGCCTTTGATGTGGGGGCAATATCTGAGCAAATCGTAGACGGCTCGAACGGGCATCTGGTCCCCGAGGGGGATGTGGCTACCTTTGTACAGACAGTCCGGGATGTTCACGGCTATGGAAAAACTGAACTGGATACCTATTCTAAAAACGCTTATCAATTTGCGCATGACCGATATTCCGCAGAAGCCGCTGCGGAGCAGTTCTTGGAAAAAATCGTCGGACATACTGCCAGCTGTAAATAACGAAAGGAGATCAAATATGAATAAATTGTTACGGGGGGGGGGTAATGCTCCAACTATTTTTCAGAAATGGGTTTCAACGTGCGCATTGGACGAAAAAACACCACTATTTTAAGGCACAGGGAGACCATTGCTACTTCAACATTGTGAATTTCAATACGGAGCCGCATCTGATTTCCTTCGGGGACAATGTAGTTGTTGCAACCGGTGTGAAATTTATCACTCACGATGTAACGAATTTTGTATTCCAGAACATGGAACCAGATGTGCATTGGAAAGGTCGCACTGGGGAAATCAATATCGGTAGCAATGTGTTTATTGGTGCAAATGCGCTGATTTTGTATGATGTGAATATTGGGGACAATGTAATAATCGCGGCGGGAGCCGTTGTAAATAGAGATGTACCAAGCGGGACAATATATGGCGGGGTTCCGGCGAGAGAAATTGGTAGCTTTGCAAGTTATATGGACAAATGCCGGAAGCGGTAATGCTACTTCCAAGTGAGGCTGTACTTGTTTATCATAACGTATGCGGATAGAAGAAGTGTGTCGCTAATGAAAAAAGTGTTGGTTGTTATCCTAAATTATAAAACATATCTACAACAAAACTTGCATAGAAGAGACGGTGTTTCAGTTGCAATCCAGTAAGAAAGACTACAATCATTTGAAAGTGTTATGAAGATTGCCTGCAAAAACAAATAACTATATTGCGAATATAGTATCTTCTAGCAACAGATACAAGGAAGTGAAATAGTGTTTATCATTCTTATGCTGATATTGGGAATTCGAGTATTATATTCTGATATGAAGAAAATTCCAAAGCGAGACCATATAGAAGTCAAAATGCTATGTGTGTTGTACCTTTTCCTCATGTTCTACTATGTCTCGTATATCAATAATCTACCTTTTTCCTATGGATATGGGATTCCTGGTGCAGATATGCTTCAGCATTTTTTAGGTGCAACGGCACTTGCAAGTGGAAGCAAATGGACAGACCTAGCGATAATTGCTACTCGATTTGAGAAAGTTGGAATTAGCACAATTGGATATTTCTTGTACACAAGTTTCATTGCACTCTGTATCTACTTTCCTCCAGTTTTCTCTGTTGGGTTCAATATTTACCTGATTTATGTTTTTCAAATTCTAATATCGCTAGATACATGCCTGAAATTCGCAATATTAATTTCTTCTGAATATAAAACAGTTCGAACTATTCAAATTTTTACAATTCTCGCCCTATGTGTTCCGTATATTGTACAAGCCTCGCAACTTATGCGCGATGTATACTATATGTGGGCAATTGTTTCGTGCCTTTCTGCAATCCAGCAGCATCGTTGGGAGCAAGGGCGGCCCGGAAGAGGTAATGGCGACAAATTCTTTAAGTTGAAAGTTTCATTTTTCTTCATATTATCCGTTGTAATAAGGTATTACTCTTTCATCGTGCTCGTACCGCTGATATGCTATTATTCTGGAAAAGAAAGATTGGCCGTATACATAACAATGGCGGAAGTGATGGTATTGCTGGTTGGAACGAACATTGTCAATTTTGTTAAAATAGCTGTTGGCCTGCCTTGGAACATTACTGCCCCGGATATTGCGGAATCAACTAAATTTCTCCTTTTTCCTAATATATTCAACCAAAGTAGTTATCTTTGGCACTGGACCCAGCAATTCGGTACTACAATTGACGTGAGCGGATGCAATGTTCCTGGTGTGTATTACATGATGGCGGTTTGGAATCTTTATACTTTCCCCCTCATTCTTATCGGGATTTGCACACAGTGGAAGCATAAAAAGAGGGAGATCATTATATGGACGGGGATATTATTAAGTGTAGTTATGTTATATTCTATTACTTATGATTCAATTGATACAAGGCACAAGTTCTTTATGTCGTTACCGATGTGCGTGCTCTCTGCTAAAGGGGCGGCAGTACTGCAAAAATATATTCCACTTGTTCTTTATAAAATTTTTATATTTATGGCAGTAGTATTCATATTGTTCGCAGCCATTTAAAAACACTATCATACTATTCATTTTTTGAAAGGACATTTCCATGAAAATTCTTGCATTTTCTTTTGAAGCACCGTGCAAGCTATACGGCGGGGGTATCGGAATTATTCAGTCTTTATCTTCCCTATGTCAATTCGCAGAAGTTGACTATGTTGGACCTTACTTTGATGAAAACGATTTCCCTGGAATTGCTATTAATAATTTCTTTATTCTTAAAGACAACAATGCTATCGCCGTTAAGGCCTTTAATTTGATTCGAGGCGTAACAACCAGGTATTATCAGGAATGGAAACGAGCAGTTGCAAAAATTAATACGAAGGAATATGATGCAGTATTTGTAGATTTTTCGTATAATGATTTCATTATTGATTGGGCGCATAAAAATGGCCTGAAAGTCATCGTTAGAGTTCATAATATTGAGTGGGATATGTCAATGAATAGCGCTCATGGGAAAGTCCATGATAAATATTGGTTCCGCAATAAATTAAACGGATGGCTGATTGGAAAACGCGAAAGAAATGTGATGCTTAATGCAGACCGCCTAATATTTCTTACGAAAGAGGACCAGAAGCGTGCGTTCGAGCTTTATGGTGACGAATTAGCAAGTAAATCCGTAATTGTACCAGTTTGTATGGATATTAACCACGTAAATTCGGCATCTTGCGATACTCCCACGAAACCATATGTTCTTGCAACGGGGTCATTATATTATGGGCCGAATGCGGAGGGAATCAAGTGGTTTATCGAAAATGTTTGGAGCAGTTTTGTTGAAAATAATATTTTACCTGAATATCGACTAATTGTTGCTGGGCGTAATCCCAGTAATGATCTAAAAAAAATAATTGCGACCTCCAACCGAGTAGAACTCATTGATTCTCCTAAAGATATGGCTCCATATTTTCAAAATGCAGAATTTTATGTTGCGCCTGTTTTTTCTGGTGCGGGTATGAAGGTGAAGGTTGCGGAAGCCCTATCCTATGGACTTGCCGTTGTGGGGAGTCACCATGCTCTGATTGGATATGAAGAGGCGATGCCTTTTGTTGTTGAGGCAAATACTGTTGAAGAGTTTTTTGCTGGAATTAAGAAGGTGCAGGACTGTCCCTTTTCAAAAGAGAAGTGCTTAGAGCGGTATAATTCTTTGTATACTATTAAGCGGAGTGCATCAGATTTCCAAAGCGTATTTTGCAAACTAAAATAAGTAACAGACTTATAAGCATTAAATACTTAAAAATTGGGGAGAAATGTAGTGAAGGTCGGTATAATTACACTGAGTTGTGCCTATAACTATGGCGCTGTACTTCAGGCCTATGCAACACAACAGTTTATTAGTCATGCAGGATATGATGCGGTACTAATTGACTACATAACAGAGCAATACCAGATTGATAATAAAGATTTCGTCTATAAGGCTACAGTTCGTTGGAGAAAAAATGTCTTAACTCGTTTGATATGGAAATATACGAAACATCGAAATGATTTGATACGTAGAGATTTTTTTAGGGCCTTTGTAGATGCTAATATTCGCAAAACAAAGATCTACTTCAGCAATGAAGAGTTGAAACTGGATACTCCAGATTGCCATGCCTTTATTTCAGGCAGTGACCAAATCTGGAACACCGATTTTTCCTGGGACCGAAAGCCGGACCTTCCTTTTTTCTTAGATTTTGTGCCGGATGACCGTAAAAAAATTGCGTATTCTTCTAGCTTCGGTGAAGCCCACATGGAGCCAGAAACAAAGGAAGAAGTCCGGACCCTTTTGAGCAGGTATGATGCCATTGCCGTTCGGGAGAGCAGTGGAAAAAAACTCATTGAAGAAATGGGACTTTCGGCTAGGGTAGTTCTAGATCCCACAATGCTTTGTGATCATAAAGTATGGGAGGGGCTGGCAGCGAAAAGGCTTGTAAAACAGGATTATGTTTTGCTATTTCAAATTAATCCTAATAAAGAACTTATCAAGTCCGCAAAGCAGTTTGCAAAATCCAAAAATCTGAGGTTGATTCTTCTATCCGCCAATCCTGCCCACAAAAGGGTTCTAGGCCCGGGAGCTGTTTATATGCCCAAAGTGGAAGAGTGGCTTTCCTATTTCAAGTATGCAAGCTATGTGCTGACCGACTCGTTCCATGCCTGTGTATTTTCAACGCAATTCAACAGGCAGTTTGCGGCTTATGTTGAGGAGCGGAATATCAAACGTATTTCCAGTGTTCTGCATCTGTTAGGGATTGAAAATCGAATGATTCAAAATGCAACATACGCAGATTTAGCCAAGGTGTATGATGGTGAAATTGATTTTATCCAAGTTAACAACAAGTTGAATGAATTGCAAACGGACAGCGGGGATTGGTTGTTAAAGCAACTTTCAGCAGGAAAGTCCAGAGAGGATGAGCGACAATGAGTGCAATATGTGTTCCGAATAACTGTACAGGCTGTAGTGCATGCACAGCAGTTTGTTCCAAACACGCATTGTCAATGCTACGTACCGAGTGCGGATTTTATAGGCCTGCTTTAGATGCGGAAAAATGTGTTGACTGCGGCATTTGCGGTAAGGTATGTCCAATTTTGAACGACCAGGTTGAGTCAGAAAGAATTCTGAATACGTTTATGGCTAAAAGCCGCAATGCTACGCAACGGGAGAGGTCCAGCAGCGGTGGCATTTTTCCATTACTGGCTCAGTATATTCTCAGTGAAAACGGAGTAGTCTATGCTGCCAAGGGCATAAATGCGGTTTATGTGAAACACACCAGAATTGATAAGGCAGAAGCGCTGGCTAGAACGCAAGGCTCGCAGTACGTCCAAAGCGACTTATCCGATATTTTTTCCGCTGTGAGGAGCGACCTAAAGCAGGGGAAAAAGGTGCTGTTTGCTGGTACACCGTGCCAAATATATGGAATAAAATCCTTTCTGGGGGATAGCGCAGATAAGAGGCTATATACTGTGGACTTGGTGTGCCATGGTGTGATGTCATCAAACATTCCCCGTGAATATTTGAATAATATAGGTCATGCCCCCGAAAAATCTGAATTGAAATGGACGGACAAGAGAACAGGATGGCATCAACGCTCGTTGGTTGTTTCCGAGCGCAAACAAGACACTTCAAACGAGCTTCATAGCGAAATCTATAACACCTCCATAATAGGGCAGCTCTATCAGAATAACGTATGCTTAAATGAATGCTGTTACGACTGTAAATACAAGACAATTCATTCTGCGGCAGATATTACGCTGGGAGATTATTGGGGCATTGAAAAAATATGCCCTGATTTTGACGATAACCAGGGCGTATCTTTGGTCATAATTCATTCTGAACAAGGACAGTTTTTGTTCGGCAAAATTGAAAATCAATTATCTTATCAAATATCTTCTTTCGAAGATGCCACAAGCGGCCAGTATGCGCTGACACGATCTTCGGAAAAAAAGTGTGATAATGACAGTGCCTATGAGATTTTAAAAACGCAGGGAATTATGGAACTTTATCGATTGACATGCCACAAAACCTTTTTCCAGAAAGTAATAAGAAAAGCAAAATATATTGCAAATAAACTGCGCTCAGTGGAAGGCTAATAATTTATGGACAAAAGCTCAAAACTTGCAAAAAATACCCTAATCTACGCCATCGGCAACTTCGGCTCCAAATTCCTAGCCTATGTAATGGTCCTTGTCTATTCCTACTATATCACTCCGGAGGAATTGGGCTATTACGATGTAGTGTTGACAACCATTTCAATGGTGCAGCCGCTTGTCATTTTCCAAATCAACGACGGTGTGTTCCGTTTCCTGATTGACTCGGAAAAAAATCAGAAAGCAGCAATTGTTGGAAATGTAATGAAATTTCTTTGCATGACCACGATTGCTTCCGAATTGGTGTTTCTAATTTTTTGCGGCTTTGTTCAGGTACAATATGCTGTTTGGATCGGCCTTCTGCTATTTTCAACAATGTTTTTTGTGCTTTTGCAGGATATTGTTCGCGGGCTGGGATTAAACAAGGAATATGCAGCTTACGGTGTCCTCAACAGTATTGTTATGCTTGTTATGGAGACCATTGGGCTTATGGTGCTTCATATGGGTGTGGAAGCGCTGATTATTTCTAAGGTGTGCGCCTATGGTATTTGCATTGTAACAATGTTTGTCCGTCATGCGGAGCTTCTGCAAGCGCTGCGAGAGAAAATGTCCAAGAAGGTGCTGGGACCTATCCTAAAATATTCGGCTCCGCTGGTGCCCAATACCATTTGCTGGTGGGTTGTAAATTCATCTGATCGTTATATTATCCTATTTGCACTGGGGGCTGCATACAACGGAATCTATTCCATGTCCACAAAATTTCCGACAATTCTGACTATGGTCACAAGCATCTTTTATCTGGCTTGGCAAGAAACAGCCATTAAGGAATACAACACACCGGAACGAGACAGCTTTTTCAGTGATATTTTTAAAAAATACTACATTCTTCTGTTTTCCTTATGTCTGTGCGCAATCCCAGCAACCCGAATTGTGATTCAACTGTTCGTTTCAGATGCATTTAAAGATGCCTGGAAATATACCGGTTTCTTGTACTTAGGCGCATCTTTTAGTGCCTTATGCGGATTTTTGGGAATGGGATACCAAATTTCCAAAGAGACTGCAAGGAGTCTGGCAACAACCATTTTTGCGGCGGTTCTCAATTTTGCTGTAAACATTGGATGCGTTCGCTTTATCGGCTTGCAGGCTGCCAGCTTCTCGACTTTTGCGGCATACCTGTTTCTGCTTTTGATTCGGTTGCAGCATTCCAAACGCTATTTTACGCTGTCTATCCAATGGGGACAGTTTATTGGATTGTTTGCGGTAGCACTTATTTGTATGGCAGCTACGTTTATTGTTCCTAACATATGGTATTGCGTTGCAATGGAATTGATTGCAATTCTGATACTAATAAAACTCAATTACGAAATCATTTGTCCTTATATTCAAAAACTGATAAAGAGGTAACAATGAAAACAATCATCATGGCCGGAGGCCGGGGTACCCGGATCTCCGAGCTTTTTCCCGACATACCCAAACCCCTGATTCCCATCGATGGCATCCCTGTTCTAGAGCGGGAAATCTGCTCCTTGGCCTCTCAGGGCTTTACGGATATCATCCTGACCGTCTCCTACCTCCACGAGAAAATCGAGGAGCACTTCGGCGACGGCAGCAAGTGGGGCGTACATATTGAATATTTCGTAGAGGATAACCCTCTGGGCAATGCAGGAGCTCTTTTTAAGCTGAACCTGAAAGAAGACTTTCTTCTTCTGAATGCCGACGCCGTATTTGATGTGGACTTTAACCGGATGGTCGCTTTCCACAAAGCCCACGGCGGATTGGTAACGCTTTTCACCCATCCCAATTCCCACCCCTATGACAGCGGTCTGATCCTGGCCGACGAGCAGGGCCACGTGGAAAAGTGGCTGGCAAAGGAAGACCAGCGGCCCAGGTACTACAAGAACCGTGTCAATGCCGGATTGCATGTGGTCTCTCCCAAAGTCCTGGAGGCTGTAGACGGGAGCCGTGTTGGGCAAAAGGACGAAAACGGGAAGACCATCAAAATCGACCTGGACCGGCAGCTGCTGAAACCGTTGGCCGGGACCGGGAAGATGTATTGCTACGACTCTCCGGAATATGTCAAGGATATGGGCACTCCGGAACGGTATCATGCGGTGGTGGAGGACTACAAAAAGGGAATCGTCCAGGCCAAGAACCTAAAGAACAAGCAAAAGGCAATCTTCCTGGACCGGGACGGCACTATCAACAAGTATGTGGGCTTCCTGCGGAATATCGATGATTTCGAGCTGATCGACGGCGTGGCCCAGGCCATCAAAAAAATTAATGCCTCCGGATACCTGGCTATTGTTGTTACCAATCAGCCGGTGATCGCCCGGGGAGAGGTAACGGTCCCCCAGCTTCAGGAAATCCACAACAAAATGGAGACCCTGCTGGGATTGGAAGGGGCCTATTTGGACGCCATTTACTATTGCCCCCATCACCCTCACAAGGGCTATGCCGGAGAGGTCCCGGAGCTGAAAATTGACTGCGGCTGCCGGAAGCCTAAGCCGGGAATGCTCTTGAAAGCCGCAGAAGATTTTAATATCGATTTGAACCAAAGCTATATGGTTGGCGACGGGGAAAACGATGTAAAGGCCGGGATGGCGGCGGGATGTAGGTCTGTACTTCTGTCCAGTAGTCAGAATGATGAACCGTATGGCCAGATAGATGCCTTGAAGTCTATATGCGATTTTGTAGAAAAGTATTTGTAGTTTCTCCTAGCTTCTCCGTGCAAACTTCTCACCAATCCTCACAGACCCTATTATAATCAAAAAGAGGTCCCCCCATGCCAACCCTATCCCCCACTACCCACCACGCCCTAGTCCAAGCCGCCCTGGCCGACTTCAACCTCCACGAACGATACCTCCTGGAAGCCAATCTCAGCGAACGCTGTATCTGCGCCAGATTCGCTATGTACCTGGAAAAGCAGCTCCCGGCATACCAGGCCGAGGGATACACAGTGGACGTAGAGTACAATCGCGGCATGGACGGCCACGACCGGAGCCCAAAGCGCTTGAATGACGATTTGATCGTAGTAGATCTGATTATTCATAAACGTGGATACGACAACGAAATGGGCTATCAGAATCTGATTTGTATGGAAATGAAGAAAAGCACAAACCGGATTGGATGTGGCGCGGACGAAGCACGCTTGGGGAAGATGACCGACCCGGACTATGGCTTCAACTACAAGACCGGCTACATGATCGTAGCAGATATGAAGCAATGTGCGCTGACAATCAAAAGCATATTCCGCAATGGAGCACATATCCCCGCCGTATCCAGTGAGTAGACAAAATCAAAACCGCCGTCCCCACTCAGGGGACGGCGGCCCACTACACCACCAGCCCATTCTCCACCGCTCGCTTCCGGCAGATATTCCACAGTCCAGTTCATTCAATGTCTACCTCATCAAACCCAGCTAAGTCCTCTGCCCGGACCCCCAGCCTCTCTTCCATCTCCTCCTCCGAAATAAACGAGGCCGGGTCCGTCTTTGCCAATCTCTCGTTGGCCAGGGCCAGCAACCGGGCATCGTTCAGTTCGTCAATCAGTCGGACATACTCCTCGGGAGACAGCAGGACACATTCCGCGGCGTTGTTTTTCATAACGACCTTTGCGCCGCTTTGCTTCACATCCTCAAAGATCTTTCCCGCCAGGCCTCGGTTGAATTGGCTGATGGGGATAGTGTTTGTAATCGCGCTTACAACGGATTCCATATGGGTCAACTCCTTTCACTAAAAACAGTATAGCACGACTCAAAGAATATATCAATAAAATTATCAGTAAATTTACCAACCACGCTGTCTTTGCCAAACAGAAAAAACGGCCTACTTTAAATTCCCCCCCACCAAAAACAAAAACCCGCGAGAATTGCTTGCCAATTCTCGCGGTTTCGATTATAATACCCAAAGAGAATCAAATACTACATGAAAAGGAGCACAACCGCCCATGAAAGCCCCAGATTATTCCATTCCCGTGCCCCAGAATCCGGCGCTCCAGGACTATATGATGATGTACGCGGTGGCCCAGTTCAACCGCCATGACCAGGATCTGCTGACGCAGCCCTTTGACCGGCTGATGGTCTCCGCCCGGATCGCCTTCTATTTGCAGTTCTTCCTGTGGATGCGCCGTATCGAGGATTACGTGGTGGATATGGAGTACGGACGGCTGGTGGTGGGGGTGGACATCACCGCGAAGAAGACAAGACAGCGGCCCCACCTGGGCCTGGATATACTCATTCGCAAGCGGGGCGACGAGGCCGCCGGTATCCCTCCCGTGAATGTCCTGTGCGCCGAGGTGAAGGCCGCCGGAAAGCAGGAGGGCAACAAGGCGGAGGAAAACCGCCTGCAGAAGCTGACCGACACCAAGTGGGACTTTCATTACCCCTCGGGCTACATTCTCCGGGCCGAGTTCAAAGGCGAAAACCGGACAAACCTGCGGATCAAGCGGGTCTTCCGCGGCGGCGAGAAGGTGGACCTGCTGGAGCCGGTCTTTTGAATGCCAAACATAAGAATGGAGGACACATCATGTCTCTTTTTAAAAACAAAACCCTGATGATCACCGGCGGTACCGGCTCCTTCGGTAACGCCGTTTTAAACCGCTTTCTGGCCACGGACATTGCCGAGATCCGCATCTTCTCCCGGGATGAGAAGAAGCAGGACGACATGCGCCACGAGTACCAGGCCAGAATGCCCGAGGTGGCCAACAAAATCAAGTTTTACATTGGCGACGTCCGGGACCTGCAGTCCGTCCGGGGGGCCATGACCGGGGTGGACTATATCTTCCACGCCGCCGCCCTGAAGCAGGTGCCCTCCTGCGAGTTCTTCCCCATGGAGGCCGTGCGGACCAACGTCATCGGCACGGACAATGTCCTCACCGCCGCCATCGAGGCCGGGGTGGAGTGCGTCATCTGCCTGTCCACCGACAAGGCCGCCTACCCCATCAACGCCATGGGCATGACAAAGGCTATCGAAGAAAAGGTTGCTATTGCGAAGTCCAGAATGTCCGGCAAGACGAAAATCTGCTGCACCCGCTATGGCAACGTCATGTGCTCCCGGGGCTCCGTCATCCCCCTGTGGATCGACCAGATCAAATCCGGCAACCCCATCACCGTCACCGAGCCCAACATGACCCGGTTCATCATGTCCCTGGAAGAGGCTGTGGACCTGGTGCTCTTCGCCTTTGAGCACGGCGAGAACGGCGACCTGCTCATTAAGAAGGCCCCCGCCTGCACCATCCGGACCCAGGCGGAAGCCGTCTGCGAGCTCTTCGGCGGCAAGAAGGAGGAGATCAAGGTCATCGGCATCCGTCACGGCGAGAAGATGTACGAGACCCTCCTCACCAACGAGGAGTGCGCCAAGGCCATCGACATGGGGGACTTCTACCGGGTCCCCGCCGACAACCGGGGGCTGAACTACGATAAGTACTTCAAAGAGGGCGACGACAAGCGGAACACCCTGACGGAGTTCAACTCCAACAACACCCGTCGCTTAAATTTGCAGGAGACCATCGATACCATCGCCTCCCTGAGCTACATCCGGCAGCGGCTGGCGGAGAAGTAAAAAACACTGCGTCATTGCGAACCAGTCCTCAGACTGGTGTGGCAATCTCCCGGATGTTAGAACGCTTCCCGTTCAACCGGGGGATTCCCACGCCAGTGTGTGCACTGGCTCGGAATGACATCGTTCCTTTACGGAGGATATTATGGAACACAATTTTCAATGGAAAAACGACGGCCGCACCAAGATCATGATCGGCTGCGGCACCCGGCCGGAGATCATCCGGCTGGCCGCTGTCATCAAACGCTGCCGGGAATATTTTGACTGCTGCGTGGTCTACTACAACCAGAACTGGGACCGGAACCTGAGCACCGTGTTCTGGGAAGACTTCGAGCTGAAAAATACCTTCGGCCAGTTTGGCCCGGACATCTTGGTGCCTGTAGTGGGGGAGAACCTGGGGGTGACCTGCGGCAACATCCTGGGCCGCAGCTATGAGCTTCTGGCCGAATTGCAGCCGGAGGGTTATCTGGTCCTGGGTGACACCAACTCCTGCCTCTCCGCCATCAGCGCCAAGCGGCTGCACATCCCCCTTTTCCACATGGAGGCCGGCAATCGCTGCAAGGACGAGTGCCTGCCGGAGGAGACCAACCGCCGGATCGTGGATGTGATTTCCGACGTGAACCTGTGCTACAGTGAGTTCGCCCGGAAGTATCTGGCAGACACGGGCCTGCCCAAGGAGCGGACCTACATGACCGGCTCTCCCATGGCGGAGGTGCTGCGGATGAATCTGGAGAAAATCCAAAACAGCTATGTGCTGGAGCGCCTGGGGCTGGAAAAGGATAAGTATATTCTCCTGTCCGCCCACCGGGAGGAAAATATCGACTCCGAGCAGAACTTCCTGAGCCTCTTCACCGCCATCAATGCCCTGGCAGAGAAGTACGATATGCCCATCCTCTATTCCTGCCACCCCAGAAGCCGTCACCGGCTGGAGAAGAGCGGCTTCCGGCTGGACCCCAGAGTCCGGGTCAACGAGCCCCTGGGCTTTAACGACTACAATAAGCTGCAAATGAACGCCCTGGCCATCGTCTCCGATTCCGGCACCCTGCCGGAGGAGAGCAGCTTCTATCTCTCCATTGGCCACCCCATCGCCGCCGTGTGTATCCGCACCTCTACCGAGCGCCCCGAGGCCCTGGAAGCCGGGGACTTTATCCTGGCCGGTATCACCACCCGGGAGCTGCTGAACGCAACGGATATGGCCATCGAGATGAAGCAGAAGGGTGTCCTGGGCAAGCCCTGCCCCGACTATGTGGACGAGACTGTTTCCATGAAGGTGGTGCGCATCATCCAGGGTTATGTAAACGTGGTCAATAAGATGGTGTGGAGGAAGTACTAAATGAATATCCTGGTCACCGGTGCAAGGGGCATGGTGGGAACCGCCCTGTGCGCCAACCTGAAAAACATCCGGGACGGCAAAAACCGCACCCGGCCCAATCTCCATATTGACGAGATCTACGAGTACGACATGCAGTCCACCCCGGAAGAGCTGGACGGGTATTGCGCCAAAGCCGACTTCGTCTTCAATCTGGCCGGTGTGAACCGCCCGGAGAATCCTGAGGACTTCATGAAGGGCAACTTTGGCTTTGCCTCCGACCTGCTGAACTGCCTGAAAAAACACAGCAACAAGGCAACCATTATGCTGTCCTCCTCTGTCCAGGCCACTCTGGCCGGTCGGTTCGACAACTCCGAGTATGGCCGGAGCAAGAAAGCGGGGGAGGAGCTGTTCTTCGACTATGCCAAGGAAACCGGTGCAAAGGTAGCGGTCTATCGCTTCGTCAACCTCATGGGCCACAGCCGCCCCAAGTATAACAGCGCCATTTCCACCTTCTGCTGGGCGGTAGCCAACGACGAACCCTTTACCGTCAACGACCGGTCCACGGAGCTGGAAGTGCTCTACATTGACGACCTGGTGGAGGGGATGTTTGACCTCTTAGAGGGCAAGGAGCGGCACTGTGAGTTTGACGGCGTAGAAACCGTTCTTACTGAGAATGGCCGCTACTGCTGCGTCCCCGGTTCTCACAAGGTCACCTTGGGTGAAATCGTGGACCTGCTGGCCCAGTTCAAAAACCAGCCGGTATCCCTTCTCATGCCCAGAATCCCCGATGGCAGCTTTGCCAAGAAGCTGTTCAGCCTGTACCTGACTTACCTGCCCAAGGAGAAGTTCAAATACGCCATGAAAATGAACTGCGATGCCCGGGGCAGCTTTACCGAGCTGGTCCACACCGCCGACTGCGGCCAGGTGAGCATCAATATCTCCAAGCCCGGCATCACCAAGGGCCAGCACTGGCACAACTCCAAGTGGGAGCAATTTATCGTGGTTCACGGCCACGGCCTGATCCAGGAGCGGAATATCCACACGGGGGAAACGGTAGAATTTGAAGTTTCCGGCGATAAAATCGAGGCCGTCTACATGATCCCCGGCTGGACCCACAATATTATCAACCTGAGCGATACCGAGGACCTGGTAACGGTCATGACCTGCAATGAGGTCTTCGACCCAGGCCACCCGGATACCTTCGCAGAACCGGTATAACATAACTGCCGCGGCTTTTCGCCGCGGCAGTTGCCTTACACCTGATAAAATTCCTGATACCATCTGGCGAATTTCCGCAGCCCCTCCCGCAAAGGCGTGGCGGGCTTGAAGCCGAAGTCCCGCTCCAGGGGAGCGGTGTCGGCGTAGGTTACGGGCACATCGCCGGGCTGCATAGGCACCAGCTCCTTATGGGCTTCGAAGTCATAGTCGGCGGGAAGCACACCGGCGGACACCAGCTCCTCGGAGAGGATCTGGACGAAGTCCAGAAGGTTCTCCGGGTTGCTGTTGCCGATGTTGTATACGGCGTAGGGAGGAATGGGCAGGCCGTCCTCCCCGTTTTTCTTTTCCGGGGCCCCCTGCATTACCCGCAGGACTCCCTCCACAATGTCATCAATATAGGTGAAGTCCCGCTTGCAGTTGCCGTAGTTGAAGATCTGGATGGTCTGGCCCTTGCGCAGCTTGTTGGTAAAGCCAAAATAGGCCATGTCCGGCCGGCCGGCGGGACCGTAGACGGTGAAGAACCGCAGACCGGTGGAGGGAATGTTGTAGAGCTTGGAGTAGGCGTGGGCCATGAGCTCGTTGCTTTTCTTGGTGGCGGCATAGAGGGAGACCGGGTTGTCTACCTTGTCCTCAGTGGAGTAGGGAACCTTCTTGTTGGTGCCGTAGACGCTGGAGGAGGAGGCATAGACCAGGTGCGCCACGGGGCTGTGGCGGCAGGCCTCCAGGATATTGTAGAAGCCGATGAGGTTGCTCTGGATGTAGGCATCCGGATTGGTGATGGAGTACCGGACTCCGGCCTGAGCGGCCAGATTCACCACCACATCGGGTTTCCATTCGGCAAAGATGCGGTCCACAGCCGCCCGGTCGGCAATATCGCCCTTCACAAAGGTCCAGGCGGAGCCGGGATGCTTTGCGGCGCTGGCCTGAATTTGGTCCAGACGCCAGTTCTTGATGGATACATCGTAGTAGTCGTTCAGGTTGTCAATGCCCACGATGGTCACCGGGGACACGGTATCCAGTAGCTTCAGCACCAGGTTGGAGCCAATGAAGCCCGCGGCACCGGTGACGAAAACGGTTTTGTTTTTCAGATCGATCCGTTCCATCGTATTCACCTCAGTCCCGCTTGAAGATGTCCCGGGTGAAGACCTTGTCCTGCACATCGTCCAGGCAGGGATCGTACCGGTTGGCGATGATGCAGTGGGACTGCTTCTTGAATTTTTCCAGGTCGTTGACCACCTTGGAGCCGAAGAAGGTCTCGCCGTCCTTTAGGGTGGGCTCATAGATGATGACGGTGGCACCCTTGGCCTTGATGCGCTTCATGACGCCCTGGATGGCGCTCTGACGGAAGTTGTCGGAGTTGGCCTTCATGGTCAGCCGGTATACGCCTACCACGGTCTCGCCCTCCTTGCTGGCGCTCCAGCTGTCGTTGGCTTCATAGCCCCCGGCGATTTCCAGCACCTGGTCGGCGATGAAGTCCTTTCGGGTCCGGTTGCTTTCCACAATTGTCGATTCTTCGTTGTCCATATAAAAAGCCGGATATACAAATAAAAATTTGAACACCGCAGTTAAACCACCATGCTAGCTCGTTATCATAATATTGTAAAACATGGCATGCTACAATGAAATTCATAGCAATATATCTACAAAAACTAATACCTAAATCATCTCTTACCCCCCCCCAGGAAATCATTCGTTTTCTTGATATCTACGCCTTTAGTCATTCATCAAGCCCCTTATCCTTCAATTATTACACTGTATTCTTATTGAATCTTTCTATCCCAACAAATACAGTTTTTTATAATAGTTTTAAGCAATATAATAGGGTATTCTTTGTAATAACGTTTTCACACCTTTTT